>Ga0256407_10000266_pt1 | contig 131166 bp, 172 predicted proteins | sample RumenRJG_04DNA_FD_193489 | JGI IMG/M metagenome (GOLD analysis project Ga0256407, IMG submission 193489) | Bovine rumen microbial communities from Lethbridge, Alberta, Canada - RJG_04 | ecosystem: Host-associated > Mammals > Digestive system > Stomach > Rumen | place: Canada: Alberta... | reverse complement strand
AGGTACACCTGACTGAATTCTATAGTCTGCCCATGAAAGATTGTGAATGAATGCCCTGTTAAGTGTTCCTTGAATAGCATCAGCAGTATCAACACCCTTAAGATCAACACTACCAAAAGCCCCAACTTTAACACACTTAGTAGAAGCTACAAGGTCAACATCATTATCCTCCATCCACTGCGCAACATCTTTCAGTTTGCCATCCAGCATCAGTTCTGGGATTAATACTACTTCTGCATATTTATGCTGCACAGGAATTAAAGCAGTGTCACCATCATCATTAATTTGAAGCTTCTCCAAGGTAAACATATAAGGTTTGATAGGCTGGAAAATTGTAGCAAGCTGTGCAAGCTCCCTAATGTCTTCTTCAGTAATGGGCTGTCCACTATTCCTAATGTCCATAATTCTATTATAGGCACTTTCCATTGCAGGGGTCCATTGTCCTGCCATGCCCATAACGGCTCTGTAGCTCTTTAAAGACCTGTATCCCTGACCATCGGTAAGAGAATTCTTTTTGTAGGCATTCAGCACCTCAGGTTGGCCTTTAAAAGTCTCTTTAAGCATATTCCAGAAAGCAGGGTTAACATCTTCAGAACTAACAGATATATCATCAAAGTAAACAGCCTTCTCAAAGGGCCTATTCACATAAAGATTACCTTTATAATCTCTTGCCTCCAAAGATATGCCTTTACCTGGAGCATAAATTTCTTTATAGCGTTTCTGTAAGTCTTTTACAGGATACCTATGGTCATAGAAAGCAGGATCAACAGTAAAGAGTTGAAGTTGTTCTATAGTAGCATACTTGGTATTCCAGAAGAAATCTTCCAACATCTCTTCTATGTTATTTCCATATAGATCAAGATTTTGATTGAAGTAACCCTTAGTATCTTTATAACTAATAACTCCCCCTTCTCCCTTAACCTCCGTCAAAATTCCTACAGATGCAAGCTTTTTATTAAACTTATCAAGAGCATCTTGCATATAAACATTTAAAGCTTCCTCCAAAGACTGGTTCTCAAACGATTCTAATGCTTGTTGTACAGCTTTAGACTTATCCAAAGCCTTCATTTCAGCATCTGTCATATCTTGATTACCAGTAAGAATCTTCCAATATTTACCATTCTCAAAGTCACTATTAAGAAACTTTAGCATAGTAAATTCATTGGCAGTCTGAGAGAAATTATCAATCTTCTTAAAACCACCCTTTTCAAGAACTTCATTGGTAGCCTTAACATACTTAATTCTTTCTCTTTCTTGCTTGGCAACGTCCTTTAATCCTTCAAGTATTTCAGCTTTACTATAATGATGAGCAGTAAAAAACATCTGAGCACCTGAATCTCCAAGAATAAAGCAAGGATACTTAGCTAAAGTAGATTTTTTATTATTGTCTCTTTCCTGTAAGAATTGCTTAAGCATAGCTTCAGCATGTTGCTTCTCCGTAAAGTTTTCAAAAATAGATACAGTCTTATCAATGTTAGATCCTAAAAATTCATCAAATTTAAAGACTTTAGCCATTGCATCATTATTAACTTTAGAATCTTTTGTTATAGAGTCATACAGTTCTTGAAGCCACTTATTCAAGAACTTACCTGTAGACTTATCATAGAAGAACGAAGATTGTCCCCATTTATCCATAATGAAATCTTTCAGACCTTGCGCATCACCTTCAGCTACAAACTCATGAAGCTTATCTACCAAGTCTCCCATATAAGAAGGGGTTCTATCCGAATATCTGGAATTAGTCTTTCCTTTTCTATCAAACCAAGGGACTCTGCGCTCTGTCTTAAGATTATTGGTAACAGACGCTAATATACCAAGCATCTTGATAACCCTATCCATACCAGCGCCTTTAGACCGCTGCTGATTACCTCCATAGGTTTTGCCTAAAAATGTATCTCCTTTTCCGTTAAACTTTATATTTCTATTGTTTAAGTCAGCTAAAGCTTCTCTATACTCAGCCTTTTGTTCCATTGTAGGATGTTCTGTCTTCCAAAAAGTCTCAAGAACTTTAAGTTTATCAAGGACATCACCCCTAAACGCATTTCTAGTTTCAGTTCTAAATTCTTGAAGAGCTTTTGTATATGCACTTAATAGTGCCTTATTACCAAGAATCTTATAAGCAGCCTTATCAGTCATAGGAATACCTAAAGATTGAGAGGCTCGTTTAAGATATTCCCGTCTCTGAATTTTATTAAAAGTATTACCATAAAATCCTGTCCTATAAAATTGTTGAGATGCAAAGATATTCTTACTCTCTTTTTCTTCCTTATTAGGAGAGGGTAATAGCAACGAAGATTCTACATTCCATTGGGCCAATTTTTCCCAATCTACTGTACCTTTTTCACTATATATTGATGAGCCTTTATCAAGTTGTTGATTAATTTGCATTCTCAATACAAACTCGTCCTCAAGTGAATTGGCTTCTTTATTTAATATTTTGGCAATAATCTTTCCAACCTTATTTCTTACCAACGCAGAATATGGAATCATATTCTTATGCATGTCAAGAAGTAGCTGTGTCAGAATAACAGGATTTTTAGGTCTGTTTGTGTCATCAATAGATTTAGACAAATCAGCCTGAGAAGCCTTAGCTAGAGCTGTAAGTATGGCATTTACCATAGGGTCATCGGACAATGATCTTAACTTTTTTATCATTGCACTTTCAGAAGTTACACCTCTAAGTATCTCTGCTAAATACTGATGAGAAGTAATAGGATCCATCTTAATGGCATAGCCTAAATCATCTTTCACCGTTTGGCCATTACCATCAACTTGGTTGATTGTAGATAAAAATCTTCTTATTTCAGAACCCAAAGAACCAAAAGCTGAGGTTTCAGACTGATGTACCATCCATGCCTCTCTTACAGATTCTTCCAGATTATAATAATCCTCCATTGGAGAATCCATTGTAAAATTATCAGGAGAGGTTGGAGAAGCATACTCCAAATTCTGACCAAGTTTAAGGCTTTCAGTATCTCTTAAAGACATTCTTGCGAAGGTTGCCAATGCTGACCAATTAGAAAGAATCTTAGGATATTCTTGCGCTATAAGTTTGGCATTTCTAATCTTCTGTTTATCTTCTTCTTTAAGAGAGTCGAGTTTCTCTTGTGAGAGGGTTTCTGCTTTGGCTAACAACTTTCTAGCATTATTAAAACGAGCCATTAATTTATCAAAGACAGACTCAAAAATGCTAAATTGACCGTGCTGAAATTGCCCATTAGACTTATATCCGTTGATTACCTGCTCCCTAGTTAAAGAGACACCTTCAGCTTCAGCCTCTTTCAATCTACGACTAACTTCCGCAGTAAACTCAGCAGCTACCATATTAATACGATTTCTACGAGTAGTAGCGTTCCAACCATCTACGTGATAAAGCTGATTAAACGTATTAGCCATATGGTTAGTCGTCCTTTTCATTTCTTTAAGATGTCTTTCAGCTTGAGAATTCTTATATTTCATAAGTTCATTAGCAGCTGCTAAAACATCCTCGCCAGAGAACATTTTAGTCTCGTCAGAACCTTCAAGAATAACAACAAGGGGCTTCTTATGATCCATATCATAAAGACCTCTCAATGCTCCAATATCCTCTTTTGAATAACCTGTCAGGACTTGTGAAATTCTATCATCTATACCTCCTTTAGGAGAGAAATGACAAATAATATCGCTCATAGATAGTATGATTTATATTTTGAGGCAAAGATAATATATTAAGCTTAAAGCATATCAGCACTTAATAAAAATCTTTATCCTCGGTAAAGGGTTTAATTGTAAAAAGAAAGGGAATGATTATATCTTACCATAATCAGGTTTTTGGTAAATAAGATTGTAATCTAGTTTTCATGTTTTCTTACTTGCTTATCAAATTTCTTAAGACCATTCAAATTTGTTATAATTCCGTCAGGCAATCTGTACAATCCGTTTCCTAAAGACGTTACAGTTGGGATGGCAGTATTTTTTATAGTCTGTACAAACTCTTTAATGCTAATTTCCTTCAACTTCTTCATAGGCTACAGGCTCATAAAATGCTTCGCCAGTTAACAATACTGGAACCACTAAGGTTTCACTTAATAGTATACTCCACACAAGATTGCCAGCGTTAATATCATATTTAACTCCTTCAATCTTTCTAGATGTGTTCATCCATCCATAAGGTTCGGCTGTGAATTTTGTACCATCAGCCTTTTCAAATGTTTTAGAGTCTGCGCAACATGTAAATAACAATATGATTGTTACTGCAAATAATATCTTTAATTTTTCCATTTCAATTAAACAGTTTACTATCAATATACTCTACTATTTTTCTCAAGTTTGTCTGAATTTTCTGTCTTTCAGATGTTGTAAGCTTACTGCCTTCTATAGCAGCTGCTGAATCACATTCTCCTGCCAAGGAAGATACTTTGTTTCTTAATCCAATAATCCATTTATGTCTTATCATAATTTATCACTCTACAAAATACACAAGTATAATTCTAACAATTAACACTACAATAAGAAAAGTTGCAGTACCACACAAAAAAGATAGAAATAAGGTATCTTGTTCTTTTGTTATTTTCCCTAATATTGGATTATACCTATCTTTTTTAAATAGTCTCTTTTCTGAAAACATACGAAAAAAACTATACGTCAAACCTCCTATAAGTGTAAGAGCCCATAGAACAACTGCAATTTTACTCATTTTCTTTATTCTTTTCTTTTTTGTTCTGTAATACTGTTGCTATAGCCAAGTCACTTGCAAACTTTTCAGTTTTTACATAAGATAAACAAATAGTGGCTAAGAATCTAATCTGCTGTGACTGTATAGCAGTAATTTCAATACATTTTTCTAACATACCTTTATCTGAAAAGCCCCGATCTTCCAATTCTCTCAAACCTTTTGCATACTTTTCAGAAGAAGTTATAATTTTTTTAACAGTATTTTCAGTATCAGTAACCAGTTTAACTAAATCAATCATAATTTTTTTACTATTTTAAGGTTTGATACAAAATTATTATTAATGTTACCGTCAATATGTTTTACTCTCAAGGAAAGATTAAAGAGATCAAACCCTTCAATAAATCCTTCTGCTACAAGTCTATGAACACAAAAATATGCCCATTTCCCATATCTTTTTATCCATACTCTTAATGAGCCACAATTCTTAATAGGATGAAGTTCTCTTTTGGTTCTCACACTACCATCTTTTTTATAGAATATTCTTCGTACAATACCCCTGTCGCATACTTCATATTTGTTATCTGTATCAGGGATTACTTTCCAAATATCGTTGTATATCTCCATCTTTTATAATATCGCTATGTAGTGTTACTTTCTTTCCATACATCCAGTGACAATCGCTTTCCCTATGATTTAAAAAGCTTAAAACATCATTATCCTGTTGTTCTTGGTCAAATTCCGTAGGATAGATATCTACTTCACCTGTTGAAAAATTCAATACTGTTAAATAATCCATAATTATCCTTCTACATATTCAGTTTCATCTTCTGTCCATCCTTCACACTCTTCAATCAGTCTTTGTGTGACTCCTGGATTTTTAAATACCAGTCCATTCTTTAAATTTTCTTCAAGACACTGCTTAAAGAGCCCTATTAACTGTAGAGGAGTATAGTGGTCATTGTCATGATATTCTTCTTCCCAGTCTATGTTAGCAGTATCACTATAGACAACTCCGTCTTCTGCTATAGGGGTATAGGAACTGGAGAATATTAAGGCTGATTTACTGAGTGTCTGACTGCACAGACATTGGAATTCCTCCTCTTTCTGGTCTTTCTGATTCCAGGGGGCTTTATACGAATCATGCTCTATTCCTGTATTACTGTAATTCTGCATTGTCTTTTTTCTTTTTTGATTTGTTCTTACCTCTTTTCGGATTATTAAAGGCATCTTCCTCGATTACAGGAGGTTTAATGCCTGGAATCTCATAAAAGCATCCTACAGCCAATCTGACAAGATTCCCTAATAAATAGCAGAAGGGCTCCTGATTGGTAAGAAACACTTCCGATTTGATATAATTCCAAATTTCCAAGGCAGCATGTCCACACTCATGAGATACAATAGATGACGTAAATTCTTCTACCTTCTTAATCCATATGAGAACACATGGTATACCCGTCTTTCTTTCTAATACCCTATAAGTTGTGCCTGTAGATTTAGGAGCTATGATCCATGCATCTTTATACTCCTCTTCATAGGGTCTGTAGATTTTATTTACTTCCTTTTCCAGTTCACCTATGACCACTGTAAAATCTATTGGATAACATACCAGATTAAACTGTTTTATGTTACCCCTCTCGTTCAATACCATCCTTGTACTATTTTAATTTCATAATCACTTATTATCAATATTTTTAGTGTCCTTTGTTTTAATGCCAATATATTTCTTATGACATTGGATTAATAGCATAGCAAGGGATTCAATAGGATACTTTGATTTTGCATAGAATTCCTCATGTTGCGCATTATCCTCTTTATTTTTCAAATCGTAGTGGGCAATATAAAAAGGAGCATCCTTTGATACCTTCAATCCTCCAGAGTATTCTTCCCCATCAATAGTAGGATATATCCATTCATGCAGCTTATAGAGTAATTCTGACACTGTGTAGGTAGGAATTTGTCGTATGTGGGTACAAGCAAATGTTAAAGGCTGCTTACCAAATCTAATATAGTCTCGCTGCTCATTTATGTCATAAACTATGTAATACTTAGCATCACTCATATCAACTCCTGCCTCCAAGAGTCTTTGTACCCACTCCCTATTAAGGAAATCCTGTTGGGTTTTCTCATTCAGTTCTATCATATCATTTACATTTAGTTACATCTCTGCCAATCCCATCATTGTAACAGATAGTATATTCATGAATACCTTCTGTTTCTCCCCATTCCTTACAACCTGCTATCTTCATACTACCAGCATAAGGACATTCTTTACCCTTGTATTTGCAGAACATAATTCTCAATTTATAGTTACAAAATTCTCAATTTTCATCAGAGTCATTCTTCTTCTTCCTAGATTTCTTTCTATTCAGTCTGGTTGTCTCGTTATTAGCATTACTCCAAGCATTTACTACTCTGAGATTGCAGAGCCTGTTGTCATGACGAATAGTATTAATATGGTCTACTATCCATTTATCATCTTTGAAGTCATCTCTTAAAAATGCTTTGGCAACTATCCGATGAACCATAACAGCTGATGTCCAGCCATTTTTCCTTAGATATACAGCTGCATAACCACTCTTTTGGATATACTGTTTCATGATGACACCATCTTTCTTACGGACAATCTCACCTTCATCACTAACTTGGTAGTCATCCCACCAAACAACATCTCTCCACTCTGCCATAATTCTTAGGATTTTACTTAGATTTTAAAGATTCTCATAGAGCAATGTCAGGTGGTTCTTCTTCACATCAGGAGCCTCTAGGAATGCCCCAAAAGTAGCAGCTTCAAGAGCCTTGAATCCCTTCTGAAACTCTTGGAGGTTAAAAGGATGACAAATAAGATGCAAGCCATATTTTGTAGGCATCTGATAAACTACCTTCTCTGCATGTTTTGACTTCTGAAGGTTAATGTAGATGTGCAATTTGTTGATTGCTTCCTCAGAGTAATCTCCATCCAAGTCAATGACCCATAGGTTATTACCCGAAGGAGTATATTTACCTGAACAGGACTCAAAGATGTTGTAGAACTTCTTATAATCATGAGCTGCAATTCTTCTTGCTGACTCTGCCAAAGTGTCAAGAGCCACCTGAGACATCAGTTTGTAGTTTACAGAGCAATAGGCTCTCATCTTCAAGAGTGTGCAGATGGATTTAATCTCCTCCTCATACTTCTCCAAGTCATACCATGAGTAGATGTAGTAGTTCCTGAAGTGATAGTTAGCAGCAGGCATATCAGGATTATCCTTGCCTCTGCGCATCAACTCTATTACATAGTATTTGTCAAGAGTTCCTTTCTCATTAGTGTCAGGGAGTCCACCACAAAGATTAATGAACTCCCTGTATCTATCAAAGTTGTCTGTCATTTTCTTTTTGTTTTACTTACAATATTGACCAAACATAGGACTGAACATAGATTGCTCCATATAGCACATGGGAGACTTAATATCCTTGAACATCCTCTCCTTGGCTTCCTTTGTAATACCTACAAGTCTTCCTGTTCTGTATGGATTTTTACCAGTCTCACCATCTCTGACCTCAATAATCATTAAGCCTTGGGCATCAATGACCTTCTTGCAGTCATCACAGAGTCCCATTGCTACATCACGAGGAGCCTCTGCATCTCCTTTAAGTCTGCCAAATAAAGCCAGACCAATCTCTTTTCCACAGCACTCACAGTGAGTCACTGAGGGATTTACCCCATGTTTGGGGGATAGGGTTATACTTTCATTTCTACTCATATTAACTAAAATCTATAAATCCTGCAAATCTCAAACCATCTGAATAGAAGTCAGAGTTAGTGTAGGAAGTAAACTTATATCCTTCCCTTTTAAGAAGATCAGTAAGTTCTCCAGTGACAGGATAGGAAGTGCGCTTTCTGTCATAGGATGCAGCATCCCAACCTTCATTATCCTTCTCATAGCCCCATTTAAGAGCCATGTCCCAAAAGATTTCTTTGTCTTGAAGCTCATTATACTCATCATAAATAAGCACATCCCCTTTATCAATAAAGGATTTAAGCCCTTTTTTGGTAAGAGGGTATGTATATAGAGGAGTGTCTGGGTCAGGAACATACCTCCTTATACCATTATTATCTTCTAAGTGTCCATTTCTAATTACAAAGACATTAGGGTTCCATAAGAACTTCCAGCCACATGACCTCTTGCCCAGATGTACTACTCCACCAGTAATATGACCTTCTCCATACTCAACCCTAATGCGATCATACATTTCATTCGTTAGTTTGTTAATTAGAGGAAAGTCATTAGCTTCTATAGCATCGTGGAGTTTCTTCTTCCTTTCTTTTGAAGGAATGATATGCGCATAATAATTACAACTCATATTAAACCATTTTTGTATATTTCCTCAAAATCTTCTTCTTGAGGGACATGTCCTGCTTTACTCTCTATTAGTTTCATATTTTATTCTTCTTTTTCTTTCTACTGTCAATATCGTATAAATGGGCTATTTCATTCCGCAAAGTAGGAGAATCTTGGTACTCCTCATGATTCCTAAGAAAATCATTGATAATATCCCTGAGGGATTTTCTTGGCTGATATTTTAGGTCTAATTGAGAGTAGATTTCTTCTGCTTGATGCATAGCAGGCTCAATGTTTGAACTACGAATTAATTTATCCAGTCTCTTATTACTGCTACTTTTTTGCTGTTTAAAAGCTTCTATCTTATTATTAAGATCCTTACCATAGCCACTTCGATACTGTTTATGTGATATGTGCCAACAACAGCAAGCCTCACAGTAGTATGCTCTGAGTGATTCACCCCCACTTTCAAAATCATCTGCATTCCATTTAATAAAGTTTAGAGCTTTCTTCTCAGATTCAAACTGCATCTTGGGTCTTCCACAGTCAGGACACATTATACGATTTTTTTCATTTGGCTTCATCTTAATGCTTCCTTATAAAATGTTATAGTACCTGTATCAAGCATTTACTAACAGGAATTTGCATAAGTCAATCTACTACATCAAATTTATGAATATAGATGAAGTTCTCACATTCATCTCCAGTATCCTCATAGCCAGCATTCCAGGCTTCTACTTCCTCCTTTGACTTAACTCCATACTTCTCATTAAGCCACTTATATACTTGCTCTTCAGTTTTAAAGTACTCAGACACATAGATATCATCTTTAGCGGTATCTACCCAGTATCTCTCAGGGAAATACTTCCCTTCTTTGTCATTGGTACAATAAACCTCACATCCAGGCTCCTCTACAACCCAATAGACCTTAATATCAGGAAACTTCTTTCTGAGTACCTCTTCAAAGTCTTGCAAGCCCCATCTCTCTTCAGCATAGAATCTGAGTACTCCATTCTCTAAGGTAGGATCACTATCAATTTCACCTCCAAGCCTCTTGTTATCTAGTTCCTGCTCACTGAAACCAAGATGTTCACAAGCTTTATACTCAGTCCAGTGCTTTTTATCTGTCATTGCCAGACAAATGGCCCCCATGATTTTTTCTAAATCTTTTTGTGGCCCTTCAATAGCATAAGCCACACTTGCCATATTTGCCATAATTATTTAATATTATAGTATTACTTCTTGGTTATCTTCATCCCATTCCAGAATCTCTTTGGGCTTTTTTAGGTATTTTCATATACTCAGCAATAATATCCAAACTAGTCCAAAAAAGCTGTTCACAATAGTCATCAGCCAGTTTACTAGCTAATCTTTCCATAGTTTCATCTGATACTTCTGAAGTATCAAATCCCAATTCTTCCAAGTCTTCTCTAGAAACTTCGGTTATTACAAACGATTTTTTCATAATTTAGTCTTCTTCAAAGGTTCCATAAGGACATTCTATATCCTCGTTAATCTCCGCATTATCTCCATAGATGTAGTTTTCAGGGTTTTCCAAAATGTTCTCCCTTGCTTCTCTTATAATGGAATCATAAGCTTCCTCATGCTCTTTTATTGCAAGATTGCAGTTATTAGGATTAAACTCTTCTGGAATATCAACTACTACTCTTGTTGTAGTAGTGAAAGTTACTAAATAAGCTTTCTTTGCCATAGCAATTATTCACCTAAAGACTCTAACCATTCTTTATCTACCAGATAAGTACTACTGCCAATACCTATAGAATCATTGGGCTCTATCAAAGTAGCATTATCATCAAAGCCATCCAAATCCATGAAAGCCTGAATATCAGGCCAACCTATAATCTCATAATCTTCCATATTATCTCAGTTTAGTTTTCTTCAATGAGTACTCATAATACTCTCTCATTGTTTCACCAGAGTTCTCATGCTGCCACTCAACTCCTGTATAAGCAAATATATAACTAGGCTTATCTCCTTTATGATAATCTCTATAGATTACACTGCAACGTCTTCTGGAAACATCTTTTTCCATAAACTCTTTAGCAGCTGCTCTTTTTTTAAAATTCTCCTGAGCAATCAGCTCAAACTTATCTTCCAAATCACCTCTGACCCAATCTTTGTCATGGTGATGTACTGTTACTTGATACATAATTATACTTTTTAGTTATTTATAAACCCTAGAATCCCATTTATCTTTTACATCCTTATAAGTGTCAGCATCTTCTACAGATATTAATTCTACAAATTCAGCAGGGCATAAGTCAGAGCATTCAAACTTTGCTCTACATTCTTCTATAGTATCTCCTTCAACATAGGATTCTACTCTATAAGTTATTCTTAATTTCATAATTACTTATCACTTATATTTCCAGTATCTTTTGTTTTAACCATATCAATTAATCTTCTTTACTTGGTCAGCATTGAACCTCTCATTGTCCTTTCTATTTAGCCCAACATAGCGCATGATAACTTGGGCTAAATACTCTGCTTCATGTTCTCTTAATCTGAGAAAACCTACACCAGGATCTCCATTCTCATTATTGTTGTCAATCATGATGTCAATATCTGCAAAATCAGTTATATTCTCATTGAAAGATAAACTAACAGTTGTTTTATTAAATTGAAGGCTTATTTCCATATTTACAATTCGTTTGATTTTAAGAAAAGTATACTAAATTTGTTTAATTCTTATTAGAGGGCCTTGCTCAGGACAGGTTAAAGAAATCTACTCCAATCCTCAATAGCATCAGCCATGAGTCTCATTTGACCCCCTGTTAATGTAATGGTATATTCTTTTTCTTTCATACTTTCTGCTCTTTTGAAGGAATAATTTTTGCATAATAATTACAGCCCATGATTATTATTTAAGATTTAATTCTTCCTGATAACTGTCTACAAAGGAACATATATCAATGAGTTCCATTGTAGGCACATATGAAATATCATACTCACTACAGTCCTCTGTATCAAGGGTTATAAAGCCTCTTTCATCAATTTCTACCCCATATACAGTAGAGTACACATTACTGGCATATTCAGGATGATTGCCTCCATCATATGATACTGTTACAGATTCTTCTATATCATCATTATTCCTCCAGTTTATCTTATTGCCGTTTTTGTGAAGAATGTCCGTAAGGTACTTAATACAACCATCTTTTACTTCTATAGAAAGTTTACACAAGGCATTTATTTTTTCATTTAACTCATTATCCATAAGCTTAGGAATATAGTTTCTTTAGGATTGATTCGCTGGCCTCTCTTAACTGCTTACAATAGCTTTTATGCCATTGCATATCATAGTCATTGCCTTCACGAAGTATGCTTTCAGCAAGAGCCTTCACTTTATTTGCGAACATCAGGCTCTCCCTTATCTTCTCTTTCTGTGTCATTTTGAATATCTATTACAGTGTGTTAAAAAAGAGCTAAGCCCCTGTTCAGGGCTTAACTCCACTTCTTTCTCTACTTATAAGAAATCTACAAACTTATAAATATCTGTATCAAATTCTACATGCTTAAAATAGAACTGTTTCCAAAACCAAGGAATTGGAAGGAGCGTTTGCCAATGCTTACCATCAAGGGGTAGGAATGCCTGTTCATTCTTTGGGAACTTTGCAGGCAAGATGGTTTTCCAGTCTACTACAGCATCATTGTCTGTATACTTTACAGCAACTGGGCCCCATTTGATTTTTGGATAAGTCTCCTTAAGATAATTTACTTGACTGATAAACTTTGCTAGCTCCTCTTCTTCTACTAGCTTTCCTTCATAGGTAACAAGAATATAGCATGTTTCTCCAAAAGAAGATAGTTCCTTAAGAATATCAACAAATGTCTTCTTAGTCATAAACAATCCATGAGCCATGTGCCATATGTTTTTACTCTTTCTAATACGAAGATCAAACATTCTAGCACCAGCTTCATATTGTTCTTTAATCGTTTTACTTTGAGTCCTTGCAAAAGGAATCATTATCCATGACAAAAAGTTCTTGGCTTTTTCACCAGTCGCACTATCATGGGTTGCAATCTTCGGTTTTGCCATCTTGTAATGTTTTTATTTTATCATTAATATACCACATTGCTTTCTGTAGATCCTCAATCATCTTTTCTTTAAGAGTCTTATCTGCATCTTCCTTACGTCCACATCTAAGAATGTATTTAGTGGCATTGCCTAAGTCAAAATCCATGTGACGGACAATGTCTATTACTTCAACACCACATACCTCTTTAAGCCAAGAATAGTGAGGAGGATGATTTACCATATCAGGCTTCTGCTTCTGTGCTGTCACTTGTTCCTGCATTGTCTTCGCTATTTAAGTATGTATAATTTGCTTCTTTAATACTTTCAATAACCATGTCATAGCCTTGCTTAGCAAGTTCTGTAGCACGTTTAGTAGCCTCAGCCACATCTTTAGCCCACAACAATATTTTGTACTTTGTTACCTTTTCAGTACCATCAGTTTCAAGGAAGATGTCCTTCAATGTGACGACAAAGGTGGTATCACCAGTGTATTGGGTATATACTTCTTTAATCTGAGAAATCTTAAGAGATTGAATCTCAAAGTCTTCGAGAAGGTGCGATTTTTTCTCTTCAACAAGCTCGCTCATCACTTTGTTCTCGGCTTCTACAAAGAGTTCACAATTCTCAACAAGATAGTTTTCACTTTTCTTTCTTGTCTTCTCATCAATGACTCTTACGACTTTAACTTTTACTTCTATTAACATAATTCTACACTATTATAATGTTGGTTTATTTTTGCATCCCATATTACCATGATTTAAAATCTGTTATATCAGTCATAGTCTCTGGCAAATCCTTAACCATTACTTTGGTAGTAAGACCTATACCAGATTCTGATGACTGAGTTATTAATACTGAACCTACTAATAGGTTATCATTACAAAAATCTGCCAAAGCCTCCACTTCATCTTTAGTGAGTGAAATTACTACGGGAGTATTACTTGCTTTCATCTGTTTTGTTTTTGGTTATTAGTGAATCCAATATGTAGGCAAGGGGCCTTTAGAGTCAAAGCAGGATTTATCCTTTATGGCAATAGAATATCTCTTGTCTTCTGTAACATTGTGGAATGATTCCTCATTGATACAGACAATATCTCCCTGATGAGCAACAGTCTCTCCCTCATAAACATAATCCTTAATGCACACACTGAAACGTGATTCATCTGCATCAAGTGCCAAAGTATGCAGAAATGGCTTAGCCTCTTCTCGCATGATAGTCTGAATAGTGTCTTTTACAAGTTCTCCTATTTTAGCAGGTGCTTCTACATTAGTTTCATCATGGACTGGAATACAAAGCTTAACTATATTAAAATAACCATTGTCTACTATCCAGTCAAAGAGCCTCTTGTTGAACTTCTTAAAGATAATAGCCCCACAGCCCTGTAGAGGTGAGTTACAGGCATTTTTCTCCCATTTGGTCTTGGCCTTAAAATGCTTGGAAACCTTTCTTGCAACCTCATCTCCTGTTCCTTTATGATACATTCTGTATTCTTCCCAAAATTCTTTATCCTGAGACTTCTCTATTTTACACCACCATTTCCAGTCCCACCAAAATGCTTTATGGCCTGTAACAGGAGAAATAAGAATATAGCCATTATCTACTACAAATTTCTTCTGTTTTTCCTGGAATTTTGCTATTCCTGGAAAACCTTTCATATAGTTATCATAGATGCTCTTGGCTACTTCCTTATCCATACCATATTGCTGAACCAAGGTACTGTCATTGCCTGCATATGCAAAACAGCTAGTCATAACTTAACAAATTTATGAGTTAATTGGTTGATAATTTGCAGTTTTTTCTCTTCAGTTAAATTAATAACGGAACCTTGGGTTAACCCCTCTGGATATACCATTTGTTCTAAGATATAACGTGCAAACTGAGCCTCTTCTATAGTGTCATATACATTGGAATGATACTGTTTTCCCTCCCTTCGTACATAGGCACTATATTTTCCACTCTTTTGTTGTTCTACCCCTTTTAACTGAAGGATGTTATAAGGTCTTCTGTTTGCTACGTTAAGACCATTTTCAGCATATCTAAGGTTTTCCTTCCTATTGTCCCTAATATCCTGATTTATATGGTCAACTTCTTGTCCAGGTTTAGCATCCATAACAAATCTATGCAATAGCATAATCTTTTTAGTGTCAGGATTTCTTGTTCCTGCATATCCAGTGCTTAAAGTCTGCCATTTATACTGGCTTACTTTCGGATAATCCTCTGCATCAATAATGTATGTTTGATTCACATTATTAGTTGGGAGGCTATACGTATCAAATTCCACCCTATTTCCAATGAAACGAAACTCATTGGGGTCATACTTTGTCCTAGGATTGCAATCGAGTACTTTCCCATATTTATCTAACTGGGTTTTGTGTTTCTTGCAATAACCATCTGCAAATTCATCAGTATTTCTTCTCCCACAAATGGGACAATACTGCACTTTTCTAGTTCTCATATTCTATGTATTTGTTAATTATATAACTTGTGGGCTATTCCTTGACCATGCAATAACGTACAACTGTTATTGTTTAGGCCCGCATTAGTAGTCTCTAGGAAGGTATGTAACCATACCATCACGGCGTTCATCTGTTCACCGTTATTTGCGATTTTACATACATGTTTCCATGTAAGGAGTCCTATTTTGAACTCAGGCCCTTTTGCTTCCTGTCTGTAGTGTTTATAGAGCTTCTTAATATCCTTGATAGGTGTATCGCGTGGGATTTCATTAGGAAAAATCATATAGGCCACAGTAGAATGCATGTCCTCACCTTTGAGGAACACATCCATCATAGCCTTATCCTGAGAGAAATCTGCCATCAAAACTGATTCCTGACCACAATAGTCTATTGAAATCCAGACATTACCTTTCTCTGCACAGAAGGAGGCTCTTGTAATTTCATCAGCAGGGAGATTCTGAAGTTGTGGATATGCACATTTTAGCTTGGTATCCTTAACCTCTTTGCTTACAGGCAGTCCTTTAATCCTTGCAAGGGATTGGTTCTGTTTCTGAGAGCCACAAGCCAATCTACCTGTGTCAGTTCCAATAGCCCTAAAGGTTGTATGAACTCTATTAGTATAGGGGTTAATGGCATTCAGATAGTTCTGACCGTAGGTACTACATACTTTTTGAGCTTCTGTATAGGCTAAATAGATATCATAGAACTCAGGATTAATATGTCTCTGAGGCTCAAGGACTGAAGCATCAATGCTATCCTTCTCCTCTTTTGTTTTCTTGTCAATACCCTTACAGTTAAAGCCAAGAGCGGTTAAGAACGGAATAACCTGTTTATTGGAGTTCCAGTTAATAGTACACTTTGGGGCTGTGTCCCAACCTAGAAAAAGGTCTCCTTGCAGATTAATCCGAAGAAATCTGCTATCATTAAAATCGACCACATACTGATTTAGTTTCTCCAAGGCTTCAGACATCTTCTTATAATCAGAAGCCATCTTTTGCTCCCATAAAGGAACATCCATATGTACACCACACCACTCATAATAAGCTATAGAAGGGATAAAGAGGCACTCTACTTTGGCTGCTTGAAGTAGATCGCGTTCTTTCAGTCTCTGAACCTGCATCTGCATAAGTTTGTAAAGGGGCTGAACATCCTTTGCTGCATAGATAATATGCTTAGTTTCAATTCTCTGAAGTTCTTGTGTAAATTCCTCCCTGACTTCCTTAGACATTTCCTCGCCAAAATATCTATACATTAGGGCTTTTAAACCGACACCACTATGTTCATAGATAAATTCAGCTACTTCAGGCTCGTCTCTGTAGAGCATTCTTTTCTTCTCTTCTTTTTTCAAATCTTCCCAACCAGGCACACTGTCTATATAATCACAATATTGCATCATTATTTCTTCTGTACAACCTATCATGAAATTAGGATATGCCATATAGAGTAACTGCTCAGCGGTCATGGTATCATAGCAGTTGCGAATAATAATTTCAAAGGCAAATAATACCTTAATATCAAACTTCAAATTCTGTCCTATGATAAATGCTGATTCAATAGCCTCTTTATAAAGCCTGATATCTATTTCAGAAGCATTAATTACTATCTGGATTGTCTCTTCAATATTACCAAGTTGTAACAAAAGAATCCTATCAATGTGCGGATCTAATCCTGTGGTTTCAGTATCTAATTGAATCATATGGCCCGTAAAGGAGTCTAATAACTGCAAAGACTTCTCTACAGAACACATTTGGTAGGCATCATGTTCAAATGCTTCCTGCTGAAGAGTGACATAGTAAATCATTGTTTACTGTAAGCGGCTAAATTCTTGAAATCTAATACAACGTGATGTTCTCTTAGGAAGGAGGAACCAATAATACCATGTATAGCAATGCCATGTTCCTTTTCAATCAAATCAAAAGTTTCCTTCAAATCAGTAACTAGAAAGTCAGCTGTATATTTTTCGTCTTTTGTACCAAATGCAAGCGATGCTGTATATACTTTTTGAGTTCCACCTACACCAGACAAATGAGTTTCTTCTGCATCGTCTTTTACTTTATGTTCAAACAGTTTTATTGCATTGCTGTCAATAACATTCTTGTCTGAGCCAGAATCTAAAAGAAATACAATCTTTTTATCTTCCTGATAAAAAGTAGCTATAGGAAGATTAGGACTTATGAAGCCCTGTCGAAAGGAAACTGTAAACAATGAAATATTTTTCTTACCCATCTTCTCATCAATTTAATTTTCATCGGTAGAGCCAAAGCCGCCTCTACTGTCATCCTCTAAATCATCTACATACTTAAACTCATATCCGTTTGTGAACAGCCACATAAGTTTTTGCAACACAGTTGCTTTCTGGCTCAAACAGATTTCAAACTGGCATATTCTATCACCAGCCTTAACGTGTACAGGCTTATAATGTCCTGATTTAACAGCTAATGCTTGGAATTTCCATATGTCGTCTTTGCCTTTGTATGAATTATCTATGTATCCCACACCATTGGCAAGAAAAAAGAATCTCTTTAAAGGATTACTGCTCCTGTCATATATCTTGGCTATACATCCACTGGGTAATTTCATAGATACACCCAATGAGATCAAATGTGCTTGATTTGGTGTAATCTCACAATCCTCTGTTGCAATTAAATCAAAGCAATCTCCTTTTTCATTAACAACAACATCAGCTAGTGGATTATGTCTAACTACTTTTACTATTCTTTTCATTATTCTTTTATTTTTATACACTTAATTATGTTTACCCCATCTTTGTTAATTTCATTAGGAACAGGTGGCCTTAGATTTAGATAAGCCCTAAGCTCTTTTCCCAATACAAAGGGGTCTACAATTTCCTCCCCATCATCAGTAATAAGAGTACCCTCCACTTGAGTAAGTGGAAATTTCCACTTGAGCGGCATAAGATTCTTAGGGTTTACTATAATAAAGATATAATCATTTAGTTCAAAGTCCTTAAAATAGGGATCTGCATTCATATTAGCCCTGATGATTCTCCAATAAAGGCGTGCTTGAATATAATAGTGCCACTTTTTAAAGTTCTCTTCAAAGTTCCATTCATCACACCCTAAAGAAGTTTTAAGATCAATAGGCTGGACAATCTTATGTTCATAATCCACAATTATTTCATCAGCCATACAGCGATAACCAACATTATCTAAAGTGGCTTTGAACTTAAGTTGATAGTATCTTCTGATAGGAGAAAGCCAATCATCTTTTGCAAAGAATCCACCAGTTGCAGGAGATTCTCTAAGAGCCTTTACCATATTTCTCACATCTTGATAATTCTGAAGTGAAAGAAGGGTTTTATCTCCAACAGCTACTTTAGCTTTCCAATAAGCTGTACCCGCCTTTGTTATCTTACCTGTTTTTGTTTCAGGTTTCCAATTATCTGCACCATAATTGAATTGATTACAAGCTTCAAGAATGTATGTTGCAGGAACTTCTTCTATAGTGGAATACACCTTACCATAATTATCAAATAGATAATGGACAATTTTATTTTCTTTTGTATCTCCCATAGAAGAAATGTCTGCTACAGCAAATAAAGAGTTGAATTCATCTTCTCCACCTGTAATTATAGCATCAACAGCACTTCCTAATGTAAGTGAAAGACTTTCTTTCTTATCAAATAGATGATCTAGACCAGAGAATCCCAATGTCATATAGTTAGATAAAATACTATATGATAACTCAGGCATAGCCCTATACTCAGGTTCTGTTATCTGAAGGGATATGTCACTAAGCTCTTTTTGGATTTCCATAATTAATTATCTTTAGTTGTTTTATTGAAATGATAGATTTCATGCAATGCCTCTATACATTCACCTAACTTAATGAGGCCATTCACCTTATTACTAAATATAGCTGGGGCATTACCTCTATCTATCCTTCCTTGTAAATCTTTTATCTCTTTCTCAATGAGGTCAAGGCCACTATCATAATTCCAATCAATAAAGTTATTAATGTTGGAGATATGATTAGAGATAGCCTTGCCTTCACTTTTATATTTATCAAAACGACTTCCCATGTGTTATAAGTTTAAGTTCTCTAACTTCCAGTTATAATCATATACAAACTGAGCATTACCCATCAATGAGCGCATAATAGGAGCTATAGTCCTTCCTGTTAAATGTAGGGTATCCATAGCCTCTCTAATTGAAGAGAATTTATATTCCACAGAAGGGTTCTTTTTGGTGGACTTAGAAGTCACCTTAATAACCTTTCCCAAAGTAATCCAATGATTATCTAAGACAGTAAGTAAAGACTTCTTGCAATCATGTATCTGATAAAACATTGTGTCTGGCTCATTGTCAATCAGGTATCTAAATACAAGCTTTTTCTTGTTTTTCCATTCAGGAGTTTCAAATCCCTTACATTCAATCATAATATTCCCTATGATGAAATCAGGCGTATATGTAAGGGCTCGAACCTTATCTTTTTGATAAGGGCATCTGAAACCCTCCAGAAGCACAATTTTCCTAGGTTCATATTCATAGGGAATATTTAATACATCAAGAGTTCTTGCTGTGTTTCTTTCAAGATCGCTTCTAAACTTTTTGCCATTATATTCCTTGGGTCTTTGGGCATGGTCTACATTCTTAATTCTTTCGCTCATTCTTGTTTGGTTTTTCGGTTAATTCTGCTACAATACCTTCAAGCTCTATAACCCTTTCTTCAAGTTCGCTATACCTTTTAAGAAGCTCTTCGAAGAATTCTTCAACTTCCTGATTTTCATCATCAAGCTTTTCTTCGTCTTCCACGTCTCTTAATTCTATAATACCTTGCTCTAAAAGAGGCTCAATTAAAATAGGATGGAATTTACACTTTATAACTTTGTGTACTGTTGAACCATCCTTTAAGTTTTTGGTTAAATTAAGTTTAACGATGTCACCAAACTTAATCTCTCTACCCGTTTCACATATAAAACACTTTTTCATTAGTTTTACTTTTTTTAATCGTTATTATTCTTCTTTAAACCACTCAATCCCATAGCCGCTTTGACCAATGAGAATTTTATTAACCTGTTTCCAAATGTCTGAAGGCATTCTCTCATGAGCTCTTGCATAGTATGCGGGATGTTTGGTCTTGAAGACATAATTACATTTAGCATTAATGTAAGGTTCAAAGGATTGTGCCGTACTTCCCATTAGTACATACACTAATCCAGGGCTACATTCAGACAAATTAATGAGTAAGGATTTTGTGAAGGGTCTCCAAAGTAACATATGTGAATTAGGTAGACCTGCTGCACAAGATAAATATGAGTTAAGTAATAAAACTCCTTGCTCTTCCCACTTCTCCAAACTCGCATCAAAAGTAGTTATTCCGTGTGGTTTAGTATAGTCAATTACTGACTCCTTTAGGACAGCTAAAGATGGTGAATAGAATTCTTCTGATACGTTAGGGGAATTAGCAAAGGCAAGACCTGTAGCTACAGGTTTGCCGTTAATAATGTTTGGATAAGGCATAATTGTTACCATAGAAGCTCTTTATCTTCTATTTCTACATGTTACCATGTAGTTCGGACTATATCTTCACTTACTATAAGTGTCGGGCACTCGTGTCAGTATTATATTTTAAATACCAAGGCTTATCAAAAGAAATATTTGTTAATTTTTTAATTGTTTCCCGCCCTAATTCTAAAGAAGAATAGGGACAATATACTTTTAATTTTTCCATAATATTCAGTTTCAACTGTTAATTAGATTTCTAAACATTTGTACTGCATACACTTAATTTGAGATACAATAGGTCGTATGATATTAAGAAACTTTCTACCTTCTTGTGTAGAGCATCTTAGTCTATACTTACCCTTACTCATATTAAGATTCCATTTAACATTCCATACATTTTGGAAATAGTCAATTATAACTTGATTTTCCTCTTTGCTTAAATAGGTGTTCAAATATAGTTCCCATGCGTGAATTTTATTATTTCTAACTTTCTTGCACAATGAACCATCATCCATCCACCATATAGCAATAGCTAAGGGAGTTAATCTATTAAGAGCTTTCAAAGGAATTGTTTTAGTTCCATTCTTATATAAATATTTATATAAAACTCTAAAATATCTATGAGACTTCATAGCTTTAACTCCGTGATAACCATTATTGCTAAATTCAATAATAGAGGGCTTGTTCCCTCCTATAATGGAATGTATTAGATTAACTTTCCACTCAAGATATTCTTTTTGTTCTATTGAATGAATTAAGAAAATTTCTTGATGAAAAGCATTACAGTTTTTGTATCTACTACATGCCAGATGCCCGTCACCTAGCACTATTCCAATTAAAGTTGCCTTTTCTTCTTTCGTCATAATCAAACATTTAGCTTGTTCTTATTTATATAATACTGTTAGTCTCTGAACCTTCACAAGTTGTTAAGCTTGTGCTTGGCTGCTGATTGTCCCATTGGGATGTTCCAGCAATTCACCCGATTTATACAGAACCCTTTTACTATACGGAACTAATTTATATTGTAAAGATGGTATAACATAATTCCCAATCAACTTCTTAAATTTTGGAAAATCTTTTGCTTGGAGATACATACTATTATCATGTTTACCTACATTAAAATGCAAATCGAACTTATCTAATAGTATTTTTGCTAGAATGTTTTGCTCTTCAATTGTAAAAGAACAAGTAGATAATATACAAGAATTCTTTGTCACATACCCGTCATCCATATACCAGATTGCCAATCCTAATGGTTCCAGGTCTTTAACAAAATCTTCTTTAACTCTTTTATGTCCTGTTTCATCATAATTATTATTTCTAATTTCTGTGAAAATAGGGTTTAGGCGAGTTTTAAATCTACATTCTGTTAAATCATGAGTATATCTGTTATTATGAATAGTGTTTTCACGGATAGGAGGTACTAAATTGTATTTATTTAAAATACTCCATTTATATTCCAAGTAATCCTTTTGTTTAATGGAATGAGCAATGCTTAAACACATATTCTTAGTTGTTTTGCTAACAGAACAAAAGCAACCATCTCCAAGAATGCTTCCAATAAGAAGCTGTTTTAAATCGTCTTCAACTACAATCTCTTTGTACTTTTTCATAATTACCCTGAATTATGTGCCAAAGATACGGCAGTTGACCTAGATAAATACCTATCTAAAAAAGTCCCTAAGTATTTCTAATTAATCCTGTCCAATAATAATTACCCTTACATTATTTAACTTACACAGCCTGAAGCATTTGAAGAGGTCTTCTATTTGAGGGCATATGATGACAGAAGAGGCCAATAGTCTTTTCATTACTCTATCGGCTTCTTGTAAGTCTATTACTCTAGACCAATCACCAAAATAATCACTTATCGTCATTTTCTTTCTTCATATATTGTCTGGCAATAGAAAGAATTTTATCTGGAATGGATTGATGATCGTATAAAGTAACATCTATGTCTTTTGGAATAGGTATCTTATAAGTTGCCTCTTCTTCTGTAGCCATTATTCCATCATACAGTATAGTAGGCACAAAAGGCTCCTCAAATCCACTATCTGTCTTAAATGGGATTACATGACCAGTATCATCATATTTAGCTACAGCTATGGGAAGGTATGCACAGCATCTCAGTTTTCCATATTCAGCTCTTGCCCAAGGAACGGCAATTACATCAGTAGGGTTGCACAAGCAGACTAACCCAACTGAACCATAGTAGTTCTGTGATAGCCAGCTTGTACCTCCAAGGTGTACAATTTTGTTATCCATGAGGCTTTTTATCCTCATGTTCTGTAAGTACTCTAAATCTCCTTACAGTTCGGCGTACATTTTGCTCCTGTTTTTCCAGGAGACGGATACTCTTGGGAGGATTATATTTATTCACCTCCTACGCTCTACACTACTTAGCAGCCTTACGCAATCTGCTTAGTTAGCTCGGTATTACTATAAAAATTAAACAACATTTTATATTGATTCATTTTTCTTGTTAGAAAGAAATTCGCGTCTTTATATAATAATGAGATTATTTCATATGCCTCATTATGGTTATAACAGCCAAGTGTATAAAAGGTTTTATTATCGTAGAGATGCCAAGAATAATTAGGTAACCATTCTTTAATATCCTTTAATATCTTAGAGCAACCGTTACACCAACATATGCTTATTTTTCGATGAGTCCCATTATCCAGTCTGTATACTTGTAGATTACCATCGCCATCAGTATACCCTCTTAGAAAATGGATCTTCATATTATCAGGAACTAATTGGAATATATTTGAATCTGTGTGAGTCTTATCAATACAAAATCCAAATTCCTTTAGTTTGTTGTACATATGTAAAGACTTCCATCTGATTGAATTTTGTGGTTTCCTTTTAAAATTTTGATTATTTGAAGATTCTATGGGGTTATTTGGACAAATATATTTTTGTATCATTTCCAATATTTCTACATCATCTTCTTGTAATCTTATGCCTATCCTCCCATCAGATGCAATATAACCATCCGCATATAGATACCCAAGTAAATATGCTTTTATCTCAGAATCTATTGAATCAAAGAAGTCGTCATTAGGACGATGAAATCTCTTATCTGCACAATTGCCTCCTCTTTTTCTAATCCAATAATCCCATGTTCCTCTTGGGATACCATATTTCTCTCTAACTTCCTTGTATCGCATTTTATTTGTGATACATTCTTTTTGATAAATCTCAAGCAGTTGTTCTTTTGTGTACTTCATATCTTTACTTTTAATTGCTGTAAAGGTATGAAATGTGCTCCAACAGGACAACTACTTAATGAATCCTATAAGTTGTACTTAAAATTTACATTAGATAGCTTCACCGATTTTACCCGTTATTTTCCAAAGGAATTACTTCCTAAGTGGGCTACACATTAACCCCCTAGAGCACTCCACGCTGCTATCACAGTCACATTCTGCCCTGTCAAGAGTAACCATTTTGCCTATCATAATCCTTGTAGTTCCAGAATGATGGTCAGTATAAACAGTATCCCCATACTTATCTAATTTCTTATAAATGTCAGCGTTTCTATAACCTACAAATAAACCTGACTTAGTAATAACCATACCCCACTTTTCAAGGAATTTAAAGAGATTCTCTCTTACGGCCTTATCAGGATTAAGAGAAAGAAGAGTCCAGAAATTTCTGTAAGCTTCCAGCTCATCTTTATTCTTATTCTTTTCAGCGTTCATAACTCTTTCAGCAAACTCCATAGGCATGGATAGAGAAGATACGGATTTCCAATAAACAGAGTTACCCTTCTTTGTAAGTTCTGATGACTCTTCTTCCTTTTCCCAAAATTTGATCAGACGAACATTATCTGCATATTCATCAACTGCTTCTGGGATAAGTAGATTAATGGTTTCAAACTCATTATCCTCTATTTGAAATTGTTTTATTTTTTCAAACATTTCATCTGTACATTCATCTGTCTGTAGAATTCTACCACCAGATAAAACAATCGTAAGACTGTTTTTATATCTAATTACTCTCATACAATTTAGTTAAATAGTTAATTCTTTCTCTTATCTTTACATAATAGTTAAAGTTGATTCGGAATCTTTTCTGTTTCATTAATATGAAATAAGTTTCTAAGCCAACTTCGCTCGTTGAATATAAAAGATAGGCTATATTCATGTATCGTTTAGTGTTATGATACAATGCCATTATTGTTCTATCGTATTTTTCCTCAGGAACAACTTTTAATAGTTGTTTTGCATCATCTTTTTGCTGCCAACTAGCATGCCCCAAGAAAGAATATTTATCTTTATATCCTTCCAATATCCTAACAGCATCTTGAATCGGGTTTGGCATAAATCGCATCCTTCCTATATACAGATGAGGTTTATTCACAATATATTGAATTGCGGCATATTTCTGAAGAATCCTATTATCCTCAGAATAGAGCTCTTCTATAGGCCTTATCCAATCTGGCATGTCTTCTTTTAACGCGTCTACCTTACCTGCTGAAACAGCCAAAATAACAAGGTTGCGATAGCCTAATCCTACAAATGCAGATATAAAGGGATTATCAATGTCGGTATAAACAATTCTATGTTTCTTACAACTAAGTTCTTTTCTTACATACCCTATTACTTCGGAAGTCTTTAAGGAAATATTATAGGCATCTTCGTGCTCACATGTATAAATAGAAAATCTAATATTTTCTGTATGCTTGAACTCCCTCTTTATAGTGTTATCTTTCTTGTATTGGGCATATTCCTTGCTGTCCATAACATTTGTAACAACAACCTTGTCTGAGATATAATTAATCATTTCCCTGACAAGCTGGAACATAAACCTTCTGCTCTTTGCATCCTTATAATCAGATATTAGAAACGTTGACCTTAGTAAAGACTTAATGTGTCTATGAGAAAGAGTCTCTGGAAATTGTTTTAGTAAAAGTATATAATCTTTTTTATACTTCTCTGTTACAAAACCTTTAAAGTATTGACTTGTAAAGCCTGCTCTATTTGGCAATGCAAGCACCATTTTATTTTCCCAATCAAACCAATGTTCATTATGGAGTCTTCTAATTTGGTAAGATCCACGTACACTATAACCTTGGAATAAATCTCCATGTTGAAATTTGCCCAAAACTTCAATATCTTTAGTCCAGATGCAATTTAAAATAGATAATTTATCTTTGGATGGTACATCATTCCATTCGGGCCTACTTTTATATACGGCATTATAAGATAAATTGTTACTGATAGGAAGTACATAATTTCCTTTTATAATTAATGTGTTTCCTGAATGTGTTACAACATCACTAATATACTGCCACAAATCAGTATATTCAGTATTGCATTGAGCAGTCCACATCTCAGTTAATTCATCTATACACTCATCATATTTCTTTCGAAGAGTTTCCTTTGTCCTTTCCGAATATAGAAGGCTTTCCCTATTCGGGGTGATATCCAAGTCACCTATTTCTAACTGAGGATATATGTATTTAAAACATCTTTCCCATGAGGCATGCCACATATCATCATATTCCCAAAGAGAATTATAATTCACAGTATAAGGTATTTTACCAAATAGTATTTCTGTATCTTGATATTCGTTATCAAAGGTTTTGCTGATGATTTTAAAATTCTTATAAGAAATTATTTCTCTTTGGTTAAACCTTTCTAGTCTGGACTGATCGGCTTCAAGATCACTTTCAACATATAGATTATCAATAAAACTAAGACATCTAAGAGTGTTGGTATTCCATGTTTTAATAGGAACTTTTACTTCGACTCCATCATGTTCTGTCGTAGTTTTTTCATACAATAAATCTATATGAAGTTGGTCAATGTCTTTATTCATTACATAGTAATATGCCTTACCATGATAGAATGAAGTAACATTAACCAAATCAGCTACACTTAGTGCCGAGAAGCGACCTATACCGAAATTTCCTATGTAGTTATTGGATGTTCTTTTGGTAGAAGAGCCTATATTTATATATATTTCTTGAAACCTTTCTGGTGAAATTCCAGTGCCATAATCTCTGATAGAAATATCATTATTTGTCCTATAAATTACAATAGGCTCCTCTGTCTTTGCTTCTATATGTGAATCTACTGCATTAGATACCGTCTCCCTTAAGAATGAAATCATAGGGTAGGAATAAAGATTAGATGATAGAATAGTCACAATATGATTAATATTCTTCTCATCAATACTCACCTTATATTTTTGGACATCACCTAATATAGTAACTTCGCCTTCTTCTCTATTATATATCATTCTTATAGAATTTAAAAGGAGAGAGACTTAAGTCCCTCTCCAATAATTTTAAACTTTAGCCAGTAAATTATCTAATAAACCAGCATCTTCTAGAACACCTAAGAAAGCCAGACAAGCTGCCTCATAAGCACTGTTAACTTCTTGAGCGTCTGGTTCTGCTACACTGTCCTTCTTCAAATCTTTTTTCTGCTTTTCCTCTACAAAGGCAACCAATTTATCAGTGGTGGTTCTGGTGTAATTTGTACCATAACGGGCAAATACTTCGTCTTTTAGATTGTTTGCTTGAATATAAGCATAAGCTTCACTTCTTTCCATAATGTAATTGTTTTAAGTTAATTATACATTTTCTTTTTCCTCTTCTTTTTCTTCAGCTGCTGGTGCAGCATCCCCTGAAACTTTTTCTTCTACATTTTCAGTATTAGCAAACATGTCACTTATACCAATAGACTTCTTATACTCCTCAAATGCAGGTGCATCCTCCAAGTACTTAATGGTCTGTTCAATGGTTAAGCCAACACCACAAGACTTAGTTGTCATGCCTATGGTATATTGATCCATTAGAGAAATCTGATCCTGACACTGGGCAACTTCTTTCTGAGAATCAGCAATTGCTTCTTCATACTTCTGTTTGGCAGCATCTATCTTGGCTTGTGCCTTTTCAATCTTCTTCAAGAAAGGCTTAATACTATTATAGTTACTCTTAATAACAGTTACTTGGAACTTATCAAGCCCCAAGTGATTTTTTGTTTCACTCATAAAATTTAATGATTTTTAGTTGTTGTTTGCTTTAATGGAGAATGCTTTGTTAAATTCGTGGACAAACCTGTCTTTCCCAAAATAAAGATATATATCTGACCAATCTTTGGCTTCATTCTTTTTTTGCAGACCTTGACTGATAAGCCATTTAACATCTTCATTATCTTCTGAAGGTGTATTTAAGATTGGACATTGAACGTTTATAAAACCAGTTTTTTCAGACAATTTAGCGGCATCTTTAACTCCAGCCTTATCTCCATCAAATGAAATAAATACTTCTTTATATCTCCTCTTTAACTCTTTACATGCAGTCTCGCTTAGGTTGTATCCCTCTCCCTGTGGTGCTACTGCTGGTATATGTGTAACACTGCTAATACAAAGTGCATCTTTTACCGAAGAAGCAATTATTATTTTATCTCCGCATTCAGGTACTTTAGTCCATAGGGATATTACACCATCACTCATTTTAGAGCACCATTTAAAGCCATCAGTATTCATTGGTTGATATACTTTAAGGCTTAATATATCATCTTTCCATTCTACAAACGCATAAGCGAGTCTGTCTGCTGGGAAAATATACTTTTTACCCTCTTTAGTAATAATCTTAAATGTAATAGGTCTTATTTCAGTATAGTGTAACCAATCAGGCTCTATACCATAGCTTTTCCAGTATCTATAATCATAGTCTCTCCAGGGTCTTTCCTTAATCTCCAATTTAGAAAGATCGCTTGCTTCCTTTCTAGTCAATGTCTTAATTTGTTTAGGCCTGACTATTACATCAGACTGTTCTTCATTTACCATTATTTCACATATTTTATTAAGACATTGGTTAAAAGTACAATGCCAGAGCTTACAAAGCAAGTCCAGAAGACTTCCTTTTTCATCACTATCTCCAAAATCTTTATAGTAAAGATGCTTATTATCTCCCATAAAGATACTGAAAGAGGGGTGGGCATCTTCTCTAAAAGGAGATTTAATTATACATGGAATACTTGTTATTTCTGGAAATACCTTGGAAAGGACTTCTGTTTCTGAATACTTGGTAAAGATTTCTGTTTTGGAGATACTGGAAGAAGTTTTACCTACAATCATAAGATTATTACTTTAAAGGGTTAAGAAAAAGCATAGACAGCCTAAAAATAGACTGTCTACATTATATTAATCCCAGGGAGCTTTCTTAGGAGCTGCTGCTGGTTGGACAGCTGCGGCATTAGTCTGAGTTATAGTAGTTGGCTGAACATCCCATTCTTTAAGCTCCTGAACAGCATATTCTATATTAGAGTACATGCCTGCTGATTTAGCTGATGCAAGGTTTTTCTCCAATTGTGTAACTGCCGATGCAGTAGCATTATTGCGGAGCATCATATCATAGCTTGAGCATACAGTCTGTCGATAAGACACCTTACCAGTCTGTGCATCTTCCACACGCTTGACACCATAAAGAAGCTTAATCTTATTATTAGGCTGCAAAGCAATCAGTTCTTTTACTTCTGATACATTGCCACCAAGTAATTTTTTGGGGTCTTCAAAGCCGATAATAACATCATTTGCATCTTCTTTCTTAGTCCACACACCGTTGGGCATATTGAATGAATCCTTGTTAAATAAGAACTTGCGTAAGAAATCAAGAATATCAGCCTCTCCAATGAAAGAGATACGATAGTCCTTATCAATCTTCTGAGGATCTCCATTTGCAGTTAAACAAGGTTTATGGGCATTTGCATCCTCAGTATTCATCCACTGAGCATTACCGAAGGTATCAACTACTCTAACCTTACTTTGGTCTTTGTTAAATGCCTTAGATGGGAATAGGTTAAATCTCAAATGGTTAATCATGTCTACGCCATTGCACAATTCAGGATCTGTCTGTACAATAATATCAACTACAACACCCTTAACATCATCACGTTCTACAGTGTACTCAGGGTCATTTTGTAGTTCACGGCCATAAATCTTTTCCAGTTCTGCTTTGGTTGGATTGATGGCTAATACTTTTGAAGCGCCTATACCTACATACTTCTTAAATCCCTCAGACGCTTCTTTTGATTCTTCAGTTTTACCTACTACAAGGAAACTGTAATGATTACTTGTTTTCTTCATTGTAAATTGTTTGTAATTGTTTATTTATTAAACATTGTCTCTTCTGTGTGGGCAAAAAGATTCTCCTTATCTCCGTCAAAGTTACTTCCTGCTGCATTCTCTGTAGTAGGAGGAACCTCACTCTCTTCAGGTATTGTAATGATATACTGCTTGTTTGCCTCATCATGTGTTACAATCTCTGTAGGCACAAATTCTGCTGTCATTGCAGGCTTACCAGCAGGGGTGGTCTTACCTGTAGGAACCATTACCTTCTTTACCAAGTCAGTAACATGGAATCCTATAATTCTTACAATGCCCTCTTCATAAGAATCAATCTCCTTTTGATTCTTATTAATTGCTTCTTGGACTGTCTCCAGTTTGGCGGTTATTTTAGAAAGCTCCTCTTCAAGTTTAGCTTTCTGAGTTTCTGCCTCCTCTTTTTGGCGAAGATAAGGATCAATAATCCTTGCTACACTTACTGCGTTTTGGTACTCAAAAAATGAAATTCTTTTCTCCATTTGATTAATGTTGTTTAACTGTTAATTATCTGTGTTTCCTACTGGAAGGAAAATCTTGGACATGTCTACTTTGAGATTACCTTGTTCATCAGATTCAGCAACCTCAAATACTTTTTCTCTTAAATGTAATGGTCTGGAACCTCTGATACTATTATCCCCACCTTTGAATGAAAGGAGAGTTTTATTCTCATCACGTGATACATAACCAATAGCATCGGCTTCTCCACAAATAATGTCTCCAACCTTACCTGCTAAATCTACTGCCATTTCAGTTGTTTCTTCATCATTTTTCTGGATTTGTTTATCCTTCACATGACATACAAGAATGAGAGTATCACAGAGAGGTCTGAACATACCAATCATTTCTTTAAGAGCCTGTCTCATATAATACCAACCACCTCCTTTTGGAAGTTGTCTTACATCAGCTTTTGGATCTGGAATTTTATTGCCATCTGCATCTGTCAATAAATTCCCAATATTATCCTTCAGAAAGCCCCATGTCATTCCCATCTGGGTCTTCTGATATAAGTGGTTTGCATAAACTACGGACATTTCTTCCAATCTGGTAGCATTGTCAATAGTGATAAATCTATAAAAAGGTTTGTTACCATTTTCCTCATTCTTTTCTTTAATAGCATTCTTGATATTAAAAATGTCTTCTGCGCTTCTAGCTTGAACACACATTACATCAAGTGCTCTATAACCATTTTCCAAGTCAATGATAAGATTGTTATCCAAAGAAGCCATAAGACTACTTTTACCAGACTTGGGCTTGCCATATATTACCATTAAACTTGGATTATGGTCTGTTGCTTTCCTACGTTGTGTAGGCAATACAATTTCACTCATTACTTCTACTCAATTTTAATCACGAATGCAAATGTATTTATCTCATAAGAAATAACACACATTCTAAAAATAACTCTGTTTAATTAGAAAAATCTTACTTAGGACGAATAAATTCAATTTTCAGGAGAGAAATGTTGGATATCAAGATATTCTGCATACTGATAATATTTTTCAAGTTCTTCTTTATCAGTTGTTTGTGGCAATTCTCTAAAGGTACTGGTAGCCCCATCAAAGAAGAGAGGGCAAATATTTCCTGCTGCCCCATAAGTCCTGTCATCAATGATATTTAAGAATCTTCCATAGTTCCTTAAACGTGTAATATTATAATCCTTAAATTCTTTCTTATCGAACTTGGCTGGATTAAATAAACCTATAGCGACAGTACAATCTCTGATCACTGTTTTATTGTCACCAAGACCTGATGCCGAAGGAATCATTAAATCCATCTTTTGTGCTTCAAAACCTTCTTGGGCCTGGCTTTGATGCTGTATAAGAACAAATATATAGGTTAATTGTTTCTTTGCCACAATACCATCCTTGGACACTTTCTCAATAGCTGCCCTTTGAGTCTCATAACCCTTTTCAGTAGTTATATTGGCCGCATTATCAAGAAGGATAATTCTATATTCTTCTTCGTCATCTTGAGTGTATGGTTTAATAGGATCTATTATTTGCCTATCCTCAAGTTCTCCTGTTATTTCGTTGGTATCTTTAATAGTAGTATAATTATAATGGCCATGTTTAAGAGCATAATCTCTATAGAATTTCCTAATACCAGTTGGGTTTTTGTCAGTATCGTTGAAAATAACCATATCCTCATAAACTTTAATGTACTTTTGATACCTTTCCGTTTCAAGTAAGTCTAGGATTTTTTGATCGCATGGTTTATCTACACTACGAAGAGTTCTAGTGTCTATATGAATACCATCCAATCTGTATAAAAGGTGGCACAAAAACTCATTATATTTTTCTTTTGCGGACATCTCAATAGAGAAATATATAACCTTTACTTTTAACTCAGGATGTTCCATCATGTAAAACAGGGGTTCATAAATGAACAGAAAATCTGCTAATTTTGATTTTCCCACCTTTTGATTCGCTGTGATTATCACGTAGCTTCCTCTTTCAAAGCCCGGAAATATTTTTCTAAATCTTGGAAATGGAAAGGGCAGACAATTATACTTACCCTCTTCAATTCTTTTCTTCCTAAGTTTATTATCCTCTTGGACTTCCTGAAACTTACTCATTATATCATCCTATTTTGCCAGTCATCACTGTTTATTTTCACCCCTTCATCTTCTTTATTTGCTAAAAAGTCAAGAAGAGGAGAGATAGATTCAACATAGTTCCCATCTGGGCCTTGTTTGGGATTATCTTTCCAGATAAAATATTTAAGTAGTCTGAATCCTGCTTGTTGGAAATTGCCATTAAAGCTTTCCACATACCTTCTTTCAGCATCTAATATCTCCTCATCAGATTTATTACCATATCTGTTAAAGAATGTTTTGAGTTTATTCTGAATTTCAGAAGGATTACACCTGAAATAATAAGGTGTGGGTTTGCCAGTATATCTGTCAATCATTCTGCCTTCAGGATAGGATTCCCTCATTTTAGCAGCAAGATTCTTTAGTCTTTCCTCGTCTTGACTTGTACCAGAGTCTGCAAGTATAACATCAAGCACTTCTGACCATCTTTGAGTAACATAGACATTACCATTCTTGTTCGTAAGAATTTGTCTATTTAGCATATTATTATAGATCTTAACAACATCGTTGCAATTTCTATATAACAATGCCAATAGTACTTCATTTAATGTCATTTTATGCTTGGTACATACTTTATCATCAATTATTATTTTCATTTTTTTCAGATTCAGTAAGAATTGCTGTAATCAGATTTTTAGTTTTATTGGGCAGTGTAATAGATGTAGGCTTGATAAGATTCTTTTGCACTATATTTCTATCTACAAGCCCACTGAATGTTTGAACATAATCTATTTCATAATAGCCCATTAGCATTAAGAGGAACTCTCCAAGGATTAAATTTTCCTTGGAGAGAACCTCTGTATCAATGGTTAGTTTCATGCTTACTTCTTGTCATTCATTTTCTTAACAACTTCCAACATCATGTTAAGACCAACTGCATCCATAGCACTGCCACTGCCTCCACCATTAGTCATAATAACTTCAGGAACCCAACGAACGTTAGAATTAGCTAAAGCCTCTGCAACACCTACAGTAGTCTTATAATCCCACTCTGCCCGTTCCTGAGGAGTTAATCCTGCTGCAACTTTAGCTCTGTTGGCTGCTGCTTGAGCCTCACCTTCTGCAACAATTCTCTCTTTTTCATACTTAGCCTTTTCTGCTGCAAGCCTTGATACTTCTTTCTCTTGTTCTGCTTTAGTTACAGCCTTAGCCTTTTCCTTCTCTTGTTCCCACTTAGCTGTCTCAGCTGCCTGTTTACCTTGTTCTGTTACCAAAATAGTCTTCTGAATAGCTTCCAAAGATTTGGTCTTGGCAGTTACAACAGCCAAGTTAGCTGCTTTCTGAGCATCAATTTGGTCTTGAGTAACCTTATCATACTTGATATCAGTAATTGAAACAAGATTACAGGTAATACCATACTGGGAGAAGGGAGAAACCTCCTGTCTCTTATAGCCGCCAGGTGCTGCATTATCCATAATCAACTCGGCTTTAGCTACAATATCACTGTCTCCAGTAAGCTCATTGACAATAGTAACCTTTTGAGTCTTTGTCTTATATACTCCATTATTTAATTGATCTGTTATATACTGAATCAAGTCAGTTCTGGTTTCACTTACAGACTCCAAAGATGACATAAGAGGACCACAAGAGGTAACAACTTTATATAGAGTAGGCCTAATCAAGGTTGATATAAGAGCTGCTTCAGAACCGAAATCCTGCTGAATTTTAGCCATGTGTTCAAAGTCTATAGGCAATACTACTCTTAAAGAGCCTATCAAGAAACCTTTACCTCTATCATTAAAGGTAACAGCTGCACCAGGATTATCTCCAGTAGCAATATAACCATCTTCATTCTTTTCTACGCCTGTGAACTCTACCTGTGAGGTCTTGTTGTACTCATTCAGATTACCCCAAAACTGCTTTTGGAGACCTCCGTCAGTCCATACTGCATATTTACCTGATAATGGGAACTGATTAACATAGATTTTGGATTTATCACAATCCTCAAATAGTCCTTGGAACAAGAACAACATTGCAACAATGATAATAGCTGAGAAAATGCCAATAATGGCAGTCTTTGTAACTTTAATTTCTTTCATTTCTTTTTAATTTAAATATTATTTGAAAAAGTAATAAAACGGTATTAACACTTTTGGAAAGGATATCTGTTCTCTGGAGAAACGGATAATACCAAAACATTGCAATACCACAAACACGTAGTAAAACAATACCAAGGTTCCCATGATGAAACCTATAATTCTTGCATAGATCATTTTATGTTTTCGTATAATAATGTTAAATGGTTTATACATCGGAAATATCTTCAAACTCACGTGGAGCTAATATATCCCATATGTCATATCTCTGTTATCAAGTCAATGGATTGAATATTCCAATGGCCTGCTCTGATTTTATTTTCAGCTTCTTCTTCAGAATGGGCCCAACACCACTCCTTGTCATAACCACCGCTAGTAGTAGTAAACCTAACTAAATATTTTCTCATACTATTTCTTTTATTGAATGAATAACTTTAATAAAATCTTTATTGAAATCTTTAATGTAATCCTTTACTATTTCTTCCTCTCTTGTTCCTGTATAGTAAGGAAACACTATTACAGGTGCTTTATGCCTCATAGACCTACCCAATCTCTGGGGAATAACCACCTCTGAAGAAGAGAAATTGCAGAAGACTGCATATTTGCAATCAACAAGATTGGCATTCTCATTCAGAATATTAACAGCAGAGATCTGATTCAACTTCTTTGCATTGAAATCTTCGTATATCTGCTTAGAGTCTTTATTCTGATAATGAATGCAGTTCTTACTTACTTCTGTTGCCTGACTAACAGATCTACAGAATATAATAGCTCTTTGATTGGAAAGATGTCTTGCGATATCTTTTATAATAGGAAGTTTTATGTCAGATAAGAATTCAAGCCTTTTACCAGCATGGAATAACCAAGACTGATGAATGCCTTCGTTTCTGGTCTGCATAAATTTATTTTTTTCCCATTCAATTAGCTTATTGTATTCTATTGCTTTCTGTTTCTCAGTACAAGTTAAAATAGCATGAACCTTTAATTTCTTATATTTCCATATCTCGTTAATAGAACCATGATAGGTTTGTCCCTTAACTTTAGCATTGATTTCCCATGTGTAACAGGGATTTCTATTATCAAGAGTTAATGGATATAATAGTATTTGAGGTTCTGGAAGGATACCACTATCAATGGCTTCTACAACATCACAAGAAACAACTTCAGCATGGTATCTGAATTTAAAGAATTGCTGAAGTTTTCTTGGAATAGTAGCACTGAGCCCAATGAAATAGTCAAATGTAATAGTCTTTAGCAATTCTCTCTTAAGGTCAGATGATAGATGGTGACACTCATCAGCAAGTATTACATCCCAATGTTCTGTACAATGCTTGTGGAGAGATGCGTAGCATTCTTTGACTATATTAGTCTTAAGATTTTTATGTTTTATTCCTCCCCATTTATCAAGTTCATTGGTCCAAGTAATCTTATGAACATCTCTATCTACTAACAAGAGAATATTAATTACTTTATGACTGTCATATTTAGACTGATTGATGAGTCTGTTGATATTATCAATGGCCAGTTTTGACTTACCTGTACCAGTCGCTGCCTGTAATAATAGGCAATTAGTTTTAGCTATCTTTTCAACACACTCTTTGAAAATTTCCTCTCTAGTCATATTAATGAATTATACATTATATTACCATTTTTTGAAGTAACATCACCATTAACACCCCCAGTAATCGTAATGTTACCATTTTTAGATTCTACATTACCTTCGACAGTGCTTTTAATGATTACATTTCCATTCTTTGAATTAATGGTTTTTGCAGAACCATGTACTGTAATATCTCCACAATCTGAAGTTATACATTCAACGTCTCCTTCAATAATTAAATAAACAACGGTAGGTTCCTTATACTCTTCAATGGGTTGTCCGTTAACAAAGATACCCTTGTCTGTAATTTCCATTGTACCTTTTATGTTCTCATAGATTTTCCCATTAATGCTTATTTTGCTACATTTGTTAATTGTGGTTGTGCTATAGTTCATAAAATAAAGCTGTGTTTATATTTAATTTTACTTTTATGCAACAAATTCATCTGCTTGTAAACTGGATAAAAAGGCATCTGCCCACTGCTCATCTAATTGTTGCTGGCAATTTGCCTCAGTATCAATAGCCCTCTCAATAATTTTATTGACCTCATAAATACATTCATTTAGAGCATCTCTATATGGTTCAGGCTGAGTTACATCTTTCATTCTGTCTAACCACTGAGATACAAGCTCTTGGAGGTCAGTGATGTATACCATTGACATACTACAGGTTCCTAATAATATTAACTAACTTTACCCATATGCTTGGATTAGACTTTTCACCTTCTCCATTCTTCCTGTTCTTAGATACATGTTTGGAAGAAGCAGTAAAGAAGCACAGATTAGCAGGGTCTTTGGAAACCTTGGAATACCATCTGCCTGAAACTGCACTTTCTGTTCTACCAAGTTCATCGGCTACAATAGTAAAACAATAATGAAGATTTTGAGGTCTTGATTGTACTTGGCGGATTAGACGAAGGTCTTCTGCCCTTGACCATCTTTTTCCGCACCTTACTTCCTGACACTCATCATAATTAAAATTTCTTTTTCTTTTCATAATACTTAACGTTAGTTATTATTAAATGTCTTATGACTTAATTGCAATAAAAAGTCTACCGTGTTTCACAACAAAGTAGACTGAAACCATAACTAATTAACCAATCAAAAAATAATTATAGAAGATTTTCGGTTTCTTCTACATTACTTTCATTATAATCTTTGAAATACTTACTTTCACCATAGTTATTTACTGCCTTAGGAACCATTACAGCAGCTACAAGAGTAGACAATGAAGTAATAATAGCCGCATATCCTTCCAATGAAGAAGAGATTGTATGATTAAATATTACCTCAACAAGCATACAGGCACATATTACCACTAAAGTAACAACTGACATTACACCAATTGCTATTACTATTAATGATAAGGAGCTTATTCCTGTGTTGCTTTGAACTGCTTTGCCTAAATAACTGAATACATTTTTTATCCACATGATAGTTAAATTTGTGCAAATGTAATCTAATACACATTAGAATTTGCCAAACTTAAATCTTGATTAATTTCATCTTAAGAAACTTGATAATATTAATACCCACTCCCTCCCCTCTTCCCCTACTATCTCAAGTAAATTGTATGAACGTGGGAGGTGTAATTAACCAGTTTTTCTCTATGAGACTATCATAAAATAAAAGGATACTATTACCTTAACTACTTGTATTTTTCCTTAAAGGTTAAGTCACTTTTTAAGTACCTTTAAGCCATCTGTTTATCTCCCGATAATACATACATCTTATATTTAAATTTGCGCAAGATAATTGCAAAATATCATGATAATTGTTGATCAACTTAGAGTTTCAGATAATGGAAATCAGCTTCTTATAGATGTACATGTAAACAAGGCAGATGCATTCAAGAATTTCTACCTTGATAAAATCATCATAAAGACTGCTGATAATATCTCAGAAATTGCTTCTGAGCTATTTGAAGAGGATTATATATATAAAAAAGTCTTTGAAGGCAATCAGACTGAGGCACATTTGGCTTTAAACCCAAATGACCAAGGGTTTACTCCTACCGCCCCAAATAATTTCTCAAAGGATTTATTCTTTGTCCTATTTGTTTGTAAACGCGATGGTGAATTAGACCCTTGTTATAGTTGTATTCCTTGTGAACTTGATAGTCTTACTACAATCTCTGCTGTTTTTGATGACACTCTTTTATACCAAAAGGTGATGGGCTATACCAAGGAACTGGCTAAGGGATGTGTAGAGCCTTCAAGAGACTTTGTTGATTTCATTTTATTGTGGAATGCTTTCAAAGCATCTATTATAACAGAGCATTGGAACTCTGCAATCAGATTCTATAATATGCTCTTTGCAAACAAGAAAGAGTTTAATGTAAAACGTTGTGGTTGTCATGGATAATATCCTTTATAATATGCTTAAGTCCTATTACGATATACTGGAAGTAACAGGATATCTAAAGGGTGCGATACCAAACAAACTTTTGGTATACAGCTTTTATAGAGACTTTGTAATGAATGACTATAGAGGCATTCTTACTAAGGATGATTATCGCTTGATAGAACAGGTTTTAGACTGTTTCTATGGTACGGAATGTTTAATGTCTTATCCTGATTATTTAAAGATGGGAAAATTACATTGTGGTGAGATTACGGAATTAGCTCACAGAGTTAAAAAGATTGAAGATACTGAAGTAGTCAAGGTCATACACGATATTGATGAAATTGCCAGTAATCCTCAGTCTGATGTTCAAATTATTGTAGAGGAGGATTAGTATGGCAGCAAAGGAAAAATATCTTGGAGAATCTCCTTTAAAGGGCAAACCAAAACAGAAGATGGCCTTTATATTAAAGGACAGTTCTGTTACTTGGGATAAACTTGATTCTAAAGTTAAGAATGCTATTATCAGTGGAAAGGGTATTGACGTTGGAGAATTGGGTTTTGAATATGAGGTAAATAAAACACCAAACATCAGAGAGTACAATCAAACAGAAACTGGTGATATATACGCAGATGATATAAAGTATCCTTCTGAAAGAGCTGTAGCCAAGAAAGTTTCTAACTTAATGGCCACAATAAACACAAACAACACAATACTTACTTCAAAGATTAATACTTTAACAAGTAGTATTGAGACAGTTCGTGCTTTAATTACAACAGCCAATGAACATATTTCCTCAATAGAAGCTGAAATGGAAAGTATTGAAAGTAGAATTGAAAGACTTGAAGAGTTCCATAAAGATGATCCTTCGCCTTTCGATCCTAAATATACTATAACCTTCAATTCTAACGGAGGTACTGGCTATATGCCAACTGTTGTGATTACTGGTTCTGAGTATATTGTACCTTCTTGTAGTTTTAGGTATGATAGTTATGGTTTCTTTAAGTGGGCGGTAAATTCTCCTACATCCAGTGAGACATATGCTGAAGGGGAGGCCATAGAGAATATTGATACAAACATTGTATTATATGCCGTCTGGAAACCTGTTTGTACTGTTTCCTTTGACTTAAATGGTGGTTCAGGATATGTTACTTCAGTAAGCTGTATGCAAGGGGAGTATGTAAATCTTCCTATATACGCTGGCTCAAAAGATGGATATAGACTTGAGCCCAACTGGATTATAAATAATGTTAAGTATCTTCAAGCAAGTAGGTATCTGGTTACTGAAAATGTAATTGCAACACCTGATTGGATTATGAATAAAGATATTACTTCAATTACTCTTGAAGGAGGCTCCATTCAAAGTGAAATCTATGGTGGGGAGGAAGCTACACTTACAAAACCTCATGTAATTGCCCATTATACCGATGGAACAACTGCTGATGTATCTAGGTATGCGAGTTGTCTTATCAGGGTAACAGACGGTAGTGTAAATCCTTCTACTTCTAGTGGTTCACTTAATCGGGTAACTGTTACTGCACCTAATATACTTGAGGATAAAGATGTAACAATTACAGTTATTTCTTCTTATGTAGAAGGACATCCTGTAGTATCAGAGCCTCTAACCCTTACATATAGGGCTATTGCAAAGCATTCTTATACAATAACCTTTGATAGTAACGGAGGTGATGGGACAATGACTTCTGTATCAGTTGAAGCAGGTCAGAACTTTGTAGTTCCTGTTTGCAGTTTTACTAGAGAAAAAAATGAATTTGTAAAATGGTCTATTGGTACATTAGGTAGTGGTAGATATTTATATCCAAATGATATTATCGAAAATGTACAAGAAGATTATCTCTTGGTAGCTGTTTGGCAAGCTGTTCCACAACCTGCTATAGAGTACACAGTAAAATTTATTGTTGATGATGTAGAAGTTTATTCAGTTACTGGGCCTACCAGCACCCCTATTGAAATACCCAGCAAACCTATCAAAAAAGGGTATAACTTCGTAGGTTGGAATACTGACCCAAATGCTAAGAATGGTATAACATTAAATAGTAGAATAGGTAGAAGGAACCTTACATACTATGCAATCTTTGCTGAAAGTGGAGTATCTGATTATTATGTAGGTTGGACAAATGGCACTAAATCTCAGTTCAGAGGATTGTCTAATGCAGACTTGATAGAAGGTGCCACACATTATAGTATTTCAAGCAATCCTACTTATACAAGAACGTTTGGTGATAACAATATCTTCTATCTATTATATCAAGAAGGCAAAGCACCTGCACAGATAACCTTTACATCTGGAGGCATTCAACAAGTATTGGACGTTGTAAATGATAGCACTTGTCCCCATGATGACATTCAGGTTAATGGTATGACCTATAAAGTATTTGGTAATAGACTCGTTACAGGGTATGATCCCAATGATTCAATTGCAGTAACATTTTAAAATATTTAAATATGGCAAATATAACAGCAAATAATGGTGGCTTTTTAACCACAAGATCAGATTTACCAAATTTAGATGTCAGATATGGCCCTTACTTGTCAAAGAATGCAGCCCAATCAATACTTGCACAAGATGAATTGATTTGTGTTGGTTTGACAGTAGGGATTGTAGAAGGCAGCAATGTGGTAGAATACTGGTGGCAAGGTGGTACAACATTAGAAAATCTTGTACCAAAGAATAATTCAACTTTAAAATGGAACGAATAATAATCTATTAAAACTTTTATAATTATGGCAAATGGACAAAATTTAAGCCAACTTTTGGCAGGTATGAATGTTAAGTTCAAGCAGACTACTTTTGCTGCTGCTGAGGCTGCTAAGTCTACTGAACCTGGTACTATATTCTTTACTACTGATGGTGAGCATAAACACACTATCATGGTAGGAGGTGTAAACTATGGTGTAGGTACTGTAGAGTCACGCGAAGAACTGATTGCTTGCGGTCTTAATGCGGCTGAAGGAACTATATATGTTACCCTTAAGGGCTTTACTGCTCAGAGTAATACACCAACTGTAAAGGGTGGTACATATCCTCCTTTGACTTTCTTTAAGCGTACCAACAAGCCTGCAAGTGAAACTGGAACATCTACAAGACACTTTAATGCAATTCAGTTAACAGACGCTATCATAGGTGACGAGAATGGTAAAATATCTGTTACTGCGGTTAAAGGCATAGCAGAACATGTTACAGACGAAGCTACTTTAATTGCAAGAGCATCTACTGCTTCTAGTGGTCATACATATGTAACATACGAAGGTTTTGAAACTGATCTAAACTCTGTTATACCGACTGGTGTTTATCTGCCAGGCACTGTATTTGTTCGTAATAGTAATACAGGAGAGTATGGTTACAAGTATGATGTATATCAACCTATTCAGACTAATACAAAGGCTGATCTTATTGATGGTAAGGTTCCAACAAGTCAGTTACCCAGTTATGTAGAGGAAGTAGAAGAGCTTGATGTAGTACTTGTAAAAACTGTAGGAAGTACAGAACGCTATTTAAAAGGTGATACTCCTAAGTCAGTATATGAAGGCACTGATATTCCTTCAAGCTATGATATTGTACCTGTTGTAGGTAAATATTACAATGCTGTAACTCTTAATTCAGGTACTTCTTTCAATAATGTAACTCAACTAGTTTCTTGTTCCCCTAGCGGTACTTGGGCTATTGCCTCCGCTCATGCTAAAAAGAGTGTAATATATGTTACTGTAGGTGCAGGAGACTTTTCCAATAAGACTTGGAGATGCAGTAATGAATCTGATGCAAATCTTGTAGAGATTTCTGCGTCTCCTGGTACAACTGACAATGTGCCTGAAGGTACTCTTAATAAGTACTTTACTGTTTCAAGGGCTCAACAAGCAGTTGTTGGAAGTACAGAAACATCTCAAAACATATCTGCTCTTTCATCTCTTATAGAAGCTTGGAGAAATGGATCACTTACTCCTGGAACAGGTGGTGATACTGTTACATATGAAGAAGGAGTACTTAAGACAAATGGTGTTAATTTAGTTACTGCTAACCAGATTGTACAGGATGCAGGTGTAGAAGATGCACTTGAGGCTATTGCTACCCAGCTTACTTGGGGATAATATATAATCAATGGGGCAGGGAAACTCCCTGCCTCTTTATAAGAATTAACATTTTATAAACAATTTAAATTTGAAAAGTTATGAGTTTTGTAAAATTTGTAAAGAGTAAAAGTAAAGCTCAGTATGATGCACTTAGTGCTGCTGAAAAAGTAGATAAGGTATTCTATCTTGAGAATGGAACTGATACTTCTGAGATGACTGATGCTCAGAAAGATACAGTAAATATTAATACTAGAATTCTTGTCAATGGTAAAGACTATACTGGTGTTAAACGAGTTAAGATAGGTACGACTTCTGGTACTATTAATGTTGATGGTGTTGATGTAGCTGTTAAAGACGTTATTACTTCTCATCAAGACATCAGTGGTAAGGCTGATAAGGTAAGCGGTGCTACCAATGGAAACTTTGCAGGTCTTGATAGTAATGGTAACTTAACTGATAGTGGTAAGAAGGCTAGTGATTTTATTTCTGCTACAGAAAAGGGTGCTAACAATGGTGTTGCGAGCCTAGGTAGTGATGGTAAGGTTCCTGCTTCTCAGTTACCTTCTTATGTAGATGATGTAATTGAGTGTCTGAATTTCACTGATACAGCTCCTGCAAGTTGTGTTGCAGGTGATTACTATTATAATACATCTACAAAGAAACTACATTATGCTACTGCTACTAATACTTGGGGACCAGGTACTGACCCTGTAGGTGGTAAGATTTATGTAAATCTTTCTAACTCTAAGACATATCGTTGGGGGGGTACTGACATGGCAGAAATTTCTGCTTCTCTAGCTCTTGGTGAGACACAAGGTACTGCATATGAAGGTTCTAAGGGTGCTGCTAATGCATCTGCTATTCAGACCTTACAGGCTGATAAAGTTAATAGGGCTGAAATATCTATTGCAGATGTTAGCGGAGATTCTACTAAGAAGAATATTACTCTTAAGAGTGGTACTTCTCAGGAAGTTCTTGTAGCTCATCAGGATATTAGTGGTAAAGCTAATAAGGCAGTTCCTGCTGCTGCTGGTAATGTAGCTACACTTGATGCTAGCGGTAACTTGTCTGATAGTGGAAAAACTCTTGGTAAGTCTGTACCTGCTGATGCTAATTTTGCTAACACTGTGTCTCCCGTAGCTGATACTACCAATAAGAAGATTTATTTTACTGAGTCTAGTGGTGCTGACATATACTTCATTGGTGGGGATATGAAAGTTACTGTGAAAGATGGTCACGGTGTTCAGTTCGATGCTAATATTACCCCAGGTACTGCTGTAGTAAGTACTTCTGCTAGTCAAGGTTTATCTACTGCACAACAGGGTAATGCTAGAACCAATATTGGTGCTGCTTCAACTGCTGTAGTTAATTCTTCAGCTAATGGTCTAATGACTCCTGATATGCTTGCAGCATTAGAGTGGGAATAATCTTATAAATACAGAAACCACAGAGGGAAGGGGATAATACCTCTTCCCTTTATCTTAATAATAATATTTAAATTCATTAAGACATGGCATATGTAAAATTTAATAAAACTAGCACTTTAGCTCAAGCTAAAGCTAGCACAAATCCTAACAAAATTTTCTTTCCAACAGATAGCAAGAAGATTGTTACTAACGGAAAAGAGTATGGTGGAGAAGATGGTGTAGACCCCATAGAAGTTAAGTCTATGAACGCTATTGTACCTAATGGTGTTACAGATGGTTTAGCAGCATTGACAAGGTTGCGTGGTAACACTATTAAGTGGAATCAGAAAACAAAGTTAAGCGATTGGAACTCTTCAAACACACATAATGTTACTTTGAATAATGGTGTTTTCACGGTCAATACTACTGGAGCTGACACATATTTTTTATTTAATGCAGAACCCCCGATAGTTAATCATAAATATTATTTATCTGTTATTTGCACCGTTCCATCAGGTATTACAACAAAATATGGTTTTCCTAACTCTTATAGCAATGTTAAAACACTTGTTAATGGAAAAAACAGTTGGCTTATAACAAACACGTCTGATGGTTTAGTGTTAGACGATACTGAAGCATCTTCTTATACTGGAACTACGTTTAAAGACTTTATGCTCATTGACCTTACCGAAATCTTTGGTGAGGGTAACGAACCTACATCAGTAGAAGAGGCAGAGGCTTACCTTGCTCAGTTAGGTAATGTTAATTTACCATATAGTGAAGGTACTATTACTCCAGTAAAAATGACTGGTATTAAGAGTGTTGGGTTTAATTTGTTTGACGAAAGTACATTGATTCTTGGCAAATATAGACAACCGAATGGGTCAGAGCAAACTACTGAAAATAGAAGATGCTCTTACGTATACTTTCCTTGTATTCCGAATACTGACTATTATTTAGGTTATGGTGGCAGTATTGAAGAATCATATGGTGTTGTTATTTGTTGGTATGACTCTAATAAGAACTTTATTTCAGGTACTTATAGAGGTTCTATTCCAAATTATGTTCATCATTCACCATCTAACGCAGCGTATTTTAGAATCTCATCAGCATCCCCCTCTGGGAATATTAACATCAATATTTCAGACCCATCTCGTAATGGAACATATAAACCCTATAATGGAGGTACAACCAATTTTAATGTTACTCAATTAAGAGGTAAACTCAATGGTGTAGGTAGCCTTGTTTATCCGTTTGACAATGGTATGAATGGATTTAATGGTATCTATGATGAAGTGTTGTCTTTGGGTAATGTTAAGATTGGTGTTAAGAGGTTTAGTAGAGTGGATTTGGGGAGTTTGACGTGGGTGAATATAAACACTACCTCATCATATAGGTTTGAGGCATTGGTTTCGGGAGCAAAAAGAGCTGCTACAACAACCTCAACAGCTAATATTATATGTGCAAAGTATATAGCCACTACACCAAATAGTACTTGGCTTGGTGATGAAGTTGGAATAGTCATATCGAACTCTGAAAATAAAATTCTTGTCTATGACACAGACTATACCGATGCTACTACTTTCAAAGCCGCAATGCAAGGTGTCATGCTCTACTACGAACTTGCAACACCTGAATATTATATTCTTGAAGAGCCAGATGGTATATTGCCAAATATTCCAGTTGAGGAAGGTGGTGTAATAAGTGTATTACCTGATAATACTGATGAGATAATTACTGCTGCACCATTGATGGATATACGATGGAGAGCCGTAGCTGCTGATGTTGCTAAAAGTGTTCTTTATGCAACTACTGCGGGAGCAGTTGCATGGGATAATATAACTGGAAAGCCTAGTTTAGACTTAGATAGAGAAGTTATAGCAGAAGCACTTCTTCAGCTTAGGGCTGATATGGATGGTCTTAAGAAAAGACTTGATGAAGCTCCTAAATGGGTGGATACTGACTACGGATATACCATAAAGGGACAGAAGATGTTTGACTTAACTAGTGGTGCTCCTGATTATGTGCCACTGAGCAAAGGTCTTATAAGAATGGATGCAAGTACTGGTCATGTATGGGTATCCACAGCAGTAACAAATAGTACAAGTGATTGGAAACAGATAGCATAAACGGATTAAAGATATACTATTATGGCAATAAGAAAATTTCAAACCATAAATGATTATAACAATGCTACACTAAGCACAGAGGAGTCTACTGTTTCCTTGATCGAAGCAGGTAACATTGTAAAGAATGATGGTATAAATGTTATAATAAAAGAACCAGTGTTAGGTGATGCTGTATATTCAGATGGAGATGATAATGTTATCTATATTAAAATGGAGACATTAAAATCTTCCGCTATACCTAATACTTGGTCATATATTGGTTTTGTTATTGAGAACAGAGAAGATGGAATACTTATAGGTTATGGTGTATCTATGCCTAGCAAGAAATTCCTAGGTGTATGTGAATACGTTGTAGATATAACTGCCGAAATAAACGATGAAACTCATGCCACCTTCTCAAAGACAATAGGTTTGAGATTTGGTGTACCTAATTGGGATACAACACAATCAATAACATTTGAATCTACTAGAGATTATTACGCAGCAAGAAGTGCACTTGAGACAGCTCTGCAAACATGGTTACAAGCAAATGCACCAGAACAGACAAGTCAATGGTCTGTATCAGCCAGCTATAGTGGTGGACATTATTATCTTTTTATCAATAGGACAGCTTGTGATGATTACAGATTTTACATCTGTGAAGGTTGTACGCACAATAGTTGGAAAGGAATGCCTGAGAGTAACTGGTATATGAAGGTGAACAATAAGACTACCAATTATAGAGGTCTTATGAATATATCCAGGGGAAAAGCTTATTGGTCTACAAATGGAAGAACACCAGATTCTAATATTGCTGTTGGTAGTGAAGCAGGAAATACAAATCCAGTTACAGAAACCGCATTTAATAATTCAAACTATTGTTATAATTTAAGAAAAGCTTATACAACTTATGAGAACTATCTTAAAGGTGAGTTTGGTATAGATGCAAAACAGGAATTTGGATGTTTTGGTTTACCTAATGGAGCAAAACTTACAGTAGAATATGGCCCAATGAAAGTTAATTCTATTCCACGATATACTGCATTGAACTGGGCTTATGAACTTGATTTGAACATTACTGGTCTTAGTAAAGGAGATTGGCATTTATGGGATGTAAGAGAAGGTCTTATTATACATAAAGATGAGAACCTATCTAAGATTGACCAGTGTCAGACTAAAGCAGGTTATAGTGCTCTTGGAAACAATACTTATAGATGGTTTGCACAGAGGTATGGCGTGAATTTTGCTTGGGTTTTCCATGGTTCCAATGGTAGTTTGAACAGCTACAGCGTGTACTTTAGTAGTCAGTGTGTTGCAGTGGCGCTTTTAAAACACTAATTCTTAATGCTTCCCTATGTCGTCCCGAAGGGCGACTAGGGAGCAAAATTGCAATAATAAAAGAAGTATAACGTATGAGTAATAAAGCTAAGAATGATAAGGGAAGTATCCTAGTAGATATTGAAAATTTACTTGATGCTTTTGAACCTGCATTTATGAGAATGCCTAAAATTAGACGTATTCATGGAGCTGCTGTAAGAATGGAAGATGCAGCGTATGACATTATTCATTATTTTACAATAGCTTATGAACTAGGTCCAAATGAAGGTAAGGAGAAGAAGTTTTATATTGCACAAATGCTTGGTGCTTATGGTAGGCTTCAATCTGCTTTTAAACGTCTCATGAAAGTAGACCTTGATACTATGAAGAAAAGTGATGGTTGTTGTAGCCATCAACTTCATCTTTTTAGTGATAAAACTAAATTAGCTATTGCTCAAAGTATGGAGAAAATAGAGGAAGGCATAATAAAATGGCGTAAATCTGTAAAGGTCTTAGACATCATGTCTGTTGAAAGGTCAGCAACACTATTGCCAGAAGTTCAACGGTAGTATATCTAAGAACAAAAGGAGGTACTACTATCATTTATAGTATTAATATTAAAGTACCAACCACGAGGTATGACGTGAATAATGCTTGGAATTTCAATGGTAACAATGGTAATTTGAACAACAACAACGTGAACAATAGTAATCAGTGTGTTGCAGTGGCGAATTTGTTTGAAGAATATAATATGTCTGAAGAAGAGTTCTTTATTAAACAAATGGAACTTGTATTTAGCACTCAGAAGAATAAACGTAGGGGTGGCGATAGTCTTGCTTATGAGAATAATATCATAGCCCTTACAATTAGAGGAATGTATGCTAGATTAAATAGGACTTTAAGGATAAAACATAATTATGCCTTCCTTGTTTCTATTCCTACTTGGAGAGAAATCATGGCTACTGAATTTGAAGGGAGAAAGATTGACCATGAAATATGTGATAGACTTATTCCAGCAGCAGACAAACTACTCTCTCCTTATACTTTTAATAATAGAGTTGGTAAAGGCTTAATGGCTGCTATAAATCAACTTATAGAACATATAAATGAAGTATCCTGGGGTTATACAAAACCTACAAGATGTATTAAAATAGATTTTAGCGGTTATTTTCCTAATGCTTTGTGGAATTATGCTGAAACTGTTATAAATAAAGTAATAGATCATTATAAGATTATATATTTTCCAGATTCAGAAAAACCGTATTTTAAATGGCTTACTATGATTGCCCTTCATTGTAATCCAGCGGGTAATTGTGAATTAAGAACCCCTAAACAATTATGGAAAGAACACATTAAACCTGAAAAATCTATTCTTGATAAACCTGAAGGTATTGGGGCTGCTATAGGCAGACTTATATGGCAGACATCCATGTGTTTATACATTAATGATATTATTGAATGGCTTACTGATGATTGTAAAATCAAACTTGTTTGTTTTGTAGATGATATAGTTATGATAGTACCTGAAGAACAACATCAGTATGCTCTTAGTTTACTACCTGAACTTAGAACTCGATTAGCAGACAGAAATGTTAAACTTAATGAAAAGAAGTTCTATGACCAACCTTATCAATATGGTTTAGAATTTCTGGGCAGTCATATAAAACCGTATAGAATACATCTAAATAATGTTACTTATAATAGAGCTATAAAGAAGATCCAAACATTAAATACACAAAAATATAGAGACATAGATGCACTTGTAGCGTCTTTTAATTCATATTCAGGTTTACTTAAAAATAGGACAGATTATAAAAGACTAATTAAATTAAAGAACTTAATAGCAAAAGACTGGTGGAAATTTGTATATTTTAATAGAAGAAGATTATGCCTTGGTTATAGAAAAGGTTTTTCAGTTAATGATAGATTGAACAGAAAGTATAATTTAAAATTGAAAAAATATGACAAGAGAAGAACAGCAAGAGCAGCTTAACTTGCTCTACATAGAGATGAATAATCTTGAATCGGAACTAAAGAGTAATGATTACAAGAATGTAAAGAACGGTGAAGCAGAAAGAGCTAATAAACCTCTTCCTTATGACCCTCTTGGGCTTTATACAGAAAATCAAGCTAAAAGAGATAGGATTAATGAAATTGAAGAGGAAATAGAAATTCTCAAGGCTTTTCCTGTAGATGATGAACAAGAGGAACATATTCTTCCTGAGGTTCAAGAAGAAGTTGTAGAAAAGTTTAATGAAACCTTATGATTGGTTCTATACCGAGAAGTGGTTAATGGAGTGTTAAATCTAAATACAATTTTAATAAAAATTGAATATCAATTTAATAGAGAGAAGTAATATATTATTAATCTATACTTTTGTTTCAAAGAAGAGTAAGTTATGATAGATGTAGTTAAGAGACAAGTAGCAAAGCTATTAAGGGAATTTGCCGATAAGATTGATAGTGGTAATACCAATATCAGTGAAGATGAGGCAATTGGTATCCTAAGAGCTGTAGCTCATGAGAGAATGAGTAAAGAACAAGTCTTGATATACCTTAATATGTCTAGAAGTAAGTTTGATTCTTATGTCAGATATGGAAGATTTCCCAAAGGGAAGAAGCGTAAGGGTTACAAAGAACTTGTTTGGTATAAAGATGAGCTTGATGACTGCATCAGAAAAATCAAATTTGAAAAGGAACAGAAGAAACTTAAAACTCGTAAATATGCCAAAAACACCGTCTAAAAGAGCTTATGGTGGAGCCTCAGGCAGACCAAAGCCATTAACATCAAAGGCAAGTTTTACTAAGAACAGAGCGAGGAGATACAGCTGTGGAGGTAAAATCAAACGTAAATAAAAGCCTATACAAATTAGAACTGTATTTAATTAAAGTTATTCCAATGTCTTTTGCCATAATAACCTTGTTAAATACAGTTCTTTCTTATTTTGGTATAGATGTACCTATGTTATCTTACATAGGTAGTGTATCCATATTAAGCTTGGCTTTTATGTATCTCTCAAGCTATGTATTTAAGTTCTGTGGGTATCATAGAATGTTTATACACTATACAACATTGAACTGGTTGCTGAACATCTATGATTATTATATTGGTATTCCCCTGAGTAATAGAAGCATATTCATGTTATATATGATAATAACAGGTGTGTTTCTATTCTTAATTCTATATTTGCATCAGAAGGAATCTGATTTCAAAAAGAAACTATTGTATGATAAATGATAGAATGTTAGTTGTCTTACCTTATAAGCAAAGTGGATCTCAAGGCAATGAGATTAAACTTGCACTTAAAGGCTGGAAAAAATACTGCCAATTTGACTATCTCTTTATAGTAATAGGTGAGTTTGATGATTCTCTGGAAAAGGAATTTCCCTGGGTTACATTTATTTACTCTCCAATGCCTGAAGTAAGAGAAAATCAGTATAATCCTCATTTGGATATCATGCGTAAATTTAACATTGTGTCAGATTTATTCGAAAGTGCGTATGATGGGTTTATCTATGTAACTGATGATGAATATGCTATAAAACCTTTTTGTCTTGAAGATATAATTACTATCCACCACCACGCCCCCTCCTTTACTGGAGACAAGAACGCTCCTACATCTTATTGGAGGTATGATAAATGGAAAACTCGTCAGTTATTGGATGGTATAAATTGTCCTCATATTAACTATACTACTCATTATCCTTGTTATTTTGAGTTTAGTAAAATGGAGTTGATAAGAAAAAAGTTTAACATGCTTAATGAAAGCTATGTTTTTGATGATGTATACTTTAATTTCTTTGAGCATGAAGAAGCTATATTAGACAGTACCATTAGATTAGGTATATGGAACAGGGATATATTTGAAAAGGATTTTGATAATGCTATCAATAATCCTAATATAAAATTCATGTGTAATAGTGTAGAAGGATGGAGTATAGAGCTTGAAAATAAACTCAAGGAAATCGTAAATTAATATCCTTAATTTTAAAATTAATAATTCTGATAATGAAAATAAGGTATTTAAATAATTTATAATATCTCCATACATTTGCACTATAAAAGTTCAATTCTAAATACAATAATATTGTTATGGGATTTCTAAAACCTATTAGAACAAACAACGGTCAAGATTTATACACTAGTACGGCCTTAACAGAAAGTGCTAAAAGTGCTAATGCAGATAAATTATATTTTGCTATTGATTCCAATAATACTAGCAAGCGTTGTATTATTATGGGAGGTAAAAGATACAGTTAATCGTTTATATTATGGCAGGTCAAGTTAAATTTGTAAGAACAGCTACTGAGAGTAAGGCTCTCAACAATTATAATAATGATACTGTGTACTTTACTTGTACCGCCTTTACAGAAGGTGGTTATAACAAGGAAAGACGTTGTATTATTATGAAAGGAAAGAAATATAGTGAATACATAGCTATTATGGGTTCTGTATCATCTGGTAGTGGAAGTGGTTCAGGCACTGGTTCAGGAAGTGGGGCAGGCTAAAATTCTTTATTTATTTCTTCCATATCCAGTGTCCAAGTATAATCTTCTGAATCAAAGGAAGGCGGATCTATCTTTACAATAGGTTCTGATTTATCATATACTCGTTTTAAAGTTTTATAAAGGGCTTCACTGGCCCTTCTATTACCTGCATACTTTAAAAGGGTTCTAAGTCTTACTCTTTGTCTTTTATTAAGAGGAAGAATCCATAAGTAAGGCAATGTTTTACTAAGAGATAACTCAAGCTTTGTAGATTTAAATACATGACTACTTAGCTTGGGTCTTTCTTTTATATACTTTTTCCAATCTTCAAAAGAAGGTAATTTGATAACAATGTCATCCATAGTATTATAATTAAAACCTATCCCTACTTTCACATAGGATTTCGGGATAGGTGAAAAATGGCAATATTACTCCTCCAGCATCTTTTCAAGTTCCTCAATGGACTTATTCTCAAGAGCTTCATCCTTCTTCTTGGCAATGATTTCTGCAATGCGTTGTTTACGTTGCTTCTTCTCATAGTCAAGGGTGGCTGCATCTCTAGCTTCCTTCTTAGTCAGATATACATCCTTAAGAATCTTGAAACGAAGAGAGTTCTGAGTCTCTGTAGTATCTACACCCTCCAAGAATGACAATTCATCATCAGTGGCCTTTTCTTTCTTTAGAAGAGCGTTAACCTTCTTGATAGAAGTGGACAAATCTGTCATTGTAAGGTCAAACAATTGTTCTGCTGCCAAAGGGCCTTTAGGAGTGTCAAAACGTAATTTTAATTGTGCTGCTTGCTTATACATAAGCTTTAATTTTAAATGTTAATATTAGAATTCTATTTTTAAGATTCGGTTATGAGTACCTTTCAGTCTTACTACCAGTTCATCATGAACAGTAGCATTGAAGCCAAGTCCAGAAAGCTGCTTGTCAGTAGATTCTACCAAAGTGGTATTGGCAAGTACCTCCATAACTTTTCGATGCTGTAGAAGCTCTGGAATGAGGTTTTCATTGTGGAACCCACGAATACTCTCAGGAGCCTTACAACCCTCTAGCATAAAGAAGTAATGTTTGTTGCCAAACTGACCATCCCAATGGTTTGGAGATAGGCATACAAGATTTACCTTGTGGAACTCATTAGTGTTCAAACCATACAGTTCTGTACTCAGAGCATTGCTATCAGTCAGATACTCAGAATGCTTAATGTTCACTGCTTCACCATTCTTGATTGTAACTGTTACAATATCTTCAGAGCCATAAATGCATTTGTCAATATTGTAAGTATACAAATCTCCATTAATGTATAGTTCAGCTTTAGAACATTTATGGGGGTGGCCATCATAGTTATGAATGAAGAATCTGAATGTACCATCAGGAACTGACTGATAGAAGATATTCTCTACACCCCTACCAGTGGGCCTAATCATATCTACATCCAACATTCCCTTTAGAGGACTTAATTGACATTTATTCGAGAAATAAATTTCATAACCTCCGTTTTCTACACAGTGAGCATCAAGATCTACTAAGTCACGGCCATCTTCATTCCACATAATAGAGAACCTAAAAGGTGCATCTACGACACCACCAGCTTTCTTAACCTCTTCCTTGATTTGGCTCTTACCAGCTAAATTGCCGTTATAAGTCCAGGAATAATTATTGGGCCACTTAAAGATAGGTTTGCTGTCTTTGGTAGCTGCTGTAGTTAAAGTTACCATGTTGCCTTTGTGAGTATTCAGCAAGAAAGCCTCTACAGATGTACATGTAGGCAGAATGTCCTTCATGAATTTATCAATAGTAACCCTCTCCACTTGGTCAAACTCACTTCTTTTATGACGAGAAGAAGTAGCCTTGACACTATCAAAGACAGATACCTTTTTAACAGTTCCGTCTCCTGCATTCAAATGAAGAATGTCAGAAGCTTTAATGTCTTCAATGGTGGCACATCTTCTATCGAAGGATTCTGCATAACCATTTTCTTCAACAAACTTCTTAGCTTCCTCAATCTGCTTTTGTGTGATGGGGGCTTTAGCTTTCATGTAGTTAACAGGATCTACACGCTGGTTCCAGGCTTGACAAGCTGCATTAAGGTCTCTGCCTTCTGCTAGCTCTATACAGAGGGTACCAATCAGTTCACTACGGAATCTGGCATGCTTGAAACCATAGGAATTAACCCAACACCAAGTATTCTTCTTGTCGACAGGAACATCTTTATAAGCTTTGGCCATTTTAAGCATGGCTTCTACTTTGTAAAGATGTGTAGCACCATCAAGCAAAGAACCTTGATTGATGAGATCTCTTACAAGCTCAAGAGTATCTGTTGGAATTTCCTCCATAGCTCTCTTGAACACATCATAATCAACCTTGGCAGTACCTTTAATGGATTCTGTTGAATTACCAGTAAAGTTGACAAATTGATTGGGAATGTTTACAGAGAAATGCCAGAAAGTCCTAATTTCATTTGGCTTTACTACACCAAACTTCTCAGCCTCTTCCTTAGTATATCTCTTTACATTCTTAGGAACACCAAGAATATATGTTTCTTGATTCCTTGTTGGATTTGTCTCATAGCGTAAGCTACGATACAACATATCATAAGTCTCTACAAAGATACCTCCAATAGGGGCGTTTCTAAGAGTCTCTGCCATCAACGCAAAAGAATTCTTATATTCATCCTCCACATTTTCAATATCATAGAGCGTCATTAAGTTCATATTTGCATCAACTGCAACAATATTGCCGTATCTGTGAAGGAAATTCTTACAGTTGTTACAGTTGTGTTCAGAACTCTCAGGATCACGGAAAATTGGATCTTCTCCAAATCCTTGCAAATACAATTCAGCTACTTTAGAACCTGATATTGTACTGGTGAATAATTTACCTGTAGCACACATCTTATCGAACTGTGCCTGAAGTAATGGTAATACTGCTTTCATTTTCTTTTTTTGTTTTATTACTTTATAAATGGGGAATCGTATGTATTAATCTTTGGAAAGATTTTTGAAAATTCATCAAGTCTATCCATTTCGTCACAATGAGTAACTTCAAGCTCATATTTTACCCCTTTCCTATCCTCATATATTCTGTGACTTAACTGATTGAGATCAAGTTCACCATATCTGAATTCTCCTTGGAACTCATTATAGTGATTTGTTCTGTCTTCTGGTATATCCTTGGATAGACTGCTCCTAAATACGGAATAATTGTCAATATGTCCAGCACCATGTCTTGTTAAATAGGGCCTTGTTACATAATGGGCTGTTATATCCATATCAGGTAAATCCCGAAGCAATTCAAGAGAATATGAGATGCCTGTGTTAGAAGGGGTAGTGTCAAAGGTATCTTTTCCTGTATCACACAGAAGAAGCCCTTGCCCATTCTCTAAAGGTTATTATATCTTTTTCAAGTTTTGCAATCTCCTCTGGTGTATTAAAGATATGTTCTAGGGATTTTGGTATTTTCATCATATTTTACCCTCCTTTCTGAGCTTTAATTTCTTGTTCTGTTGCAATACGAAAGCAATCACTTGGTCTTACCAATACTTCAATGTGATTGTCGTTAATAAGGGAATTGTCATAAAGACTTGGATATACCTTCCCTTTTGTAAAAGAATCATAACCTTTTATGTCTTCAAGACACATATAACAATTACCTGCCTTAATTTCTGTCATACCTTTTCTCTTTTCTGTGCTTTATTATTTACTGACATACCAAGTTCAAAGAAATGTTTGGCAATAGCCTTACCGACAATACCATTTACCAACTTGTTATATACAGGGTCTTCCTCAACAAAATCCTTGTATTCCTTCTCCAAATCCACCTCTTTCACTTCAAGGGTGTTGAGGAAATCTTCAAAATCCATAAGAGCACAAAGATATGTCGGATAGTTTCCATCCTCAACATCTTTTTTGAAAGGGATTTTTCTTCTCTCTATCTCTGCCACTAAAGCGTCTTTGTCTATGTATTGTGCCATAATTAAAAATTTCTTGAATCTTTTAAAAAGTCATGTAATAAAGTAGGTAGATTGACATTCTTGTTATCATCTACAAAAGCATAGTTCTTTAACCAGTCATACACCTTCTCAATAATAGCATCAGTACGAATGTATTCAACTTGGCTATTTCTTAGCCTCTCGAAAGTGCATCTTCTAACAATACTTTCTCCATCTTCCATAAGAAGCGGATTGAGATATATCTTCTCAGGTGCTTCATTTGCGTTCATAATTCATCCTTTCTTACTCTCCTTTCATATAGTTTTCGAATTTCTCAATATCTTCATTAATTAGATAACTATGAGTATCTTCATTATAAAAGTTGTTTAGCCATTCCGAAGCCTTTTCAATAAAGGCATCCTTGCGGATATATTCAATATCATTGTCATACGTCTTTTCTGTTCTAACCTTTGTCGGTTCTTGAAGGTATATCTTCTCTGGTGCTTTCATATCTTTGTCTCTTTATAAAAACTCTCAAATCTTGCTTGTAAATCTATCAGCTCTATCCTATATCCATTTTCATCTGTAATATCACAGACACGATGGATTTCTGACAGAAATCTTTTAGCCTTGATTAGAAATTCTTTCTCGGCATAATCGGTACGGGTATATTCAACAGCCTCCATATTCTGAGGTGCATAGGATATATCAAGCGTCTTGTTGTCCTTGCATCTTGCATAGAGTTTGTCGGGATAGACAAATTTGCTTTTTGCTTTGTTTTCTTTCATACGCTGCTGTTATAACCATTCGTTATCAACCATTATTTGTATATTCTCACTATCTTCAAAAACATCTACTCTTGTTATTTGAAGCCTTGATTGGGTATTTAATGGATAGTCGCTATTATACTCTCCATTAATTTCAATATTTCTATCACCAAACTCAAACACCACTTTTTGTAATTGTTGTATTAATTCGCTTACTTTCATAACTTTATTCTTTTAGTTGTTTTTATTCCAATCTTTTCGACAAAAACTTATAACGATAGACCATTTCAACCACGATAAAGAAATTTCCCATAGATACCAATACTTGTGTCGATATTCTATGGAAGGAGTTATATACCTCCACCCATAATCCACTGTTGCTAAATAATACTCTACTATCATATCTTATTCTTCCCTTAGTTTCTTTAAGTCGTTATATAGTGATTCGATAACACTATCCTCCCAACCCGCACTTGTACCATTAAATACATTGTGAAGTTGTTCCATCTGCTCATCACTCGGCTTCCAAGTGGGCTTTAATAACTTTAAAAAATCAATGAAACTATCACATTCTTCCGATGAAGGGAATACTCTTGTTTTGAACGCAAACATCATTTTTAATATTATTTCTTCATCCTCTTCACTCCACTCTTTTCTTATAGGCTGAATTTTATTTCTTAATGAAATAAGGAAAGGGCGAACTTTTGACTGATAGAATGTATCTGTAGGTATTTTCAAGCAATCAAATGAAGCTACTAGCCAATCAATTATTTCAACTTCCTCTTCACTCCAAGGCTTCTGTTCTACAAGTTCTAACTTGTCTTGAGTTGAAATAGGAAGTTTAGCATCACCACATATATAATCAGTATCGGTGATTTCTGTAATAACATTATCACATTTATGTCCTTTGTATCTTACTTTATCACCAATATGAAAAATAGGAGTAACAATTTTCTTTAATTCTTTCTTATCAGCATCCCATTCATATCCTGCTTCTTTCATCTTTTGGAATAAGAGTTCACGTTGTTCTTTAGTAGCTGGTTTTACATCTTCATCATTAGGTGCAAGACATCCATTTTTAGAGTCAGATTCAAAATGAGGATACATAATGTTGTAGTAACAGTGGTAACTTAAAGCATAATGTTTCTTTGGCATCCCTTTGAGGATGAATACAATCTTTGGTTCACCACATTCATAAGTGCAAAGCACATCACCATCCTTTGCATCTTGGATAGTAAAAACTGACGCTGATTTGTCAACATCTTGAATTGGGCGTGTAATTACACTACCATCACATCCAACAAGAGTATATTCATGTTCTGTGACATTTTTAATCTGATAAAATTTACTTTGTTCCATAATGAATTACTTTCTTTTTATAATTAGGACAATCATCGTATTCCCATGTAAAACCAAAAGTTTGTTTGTATGTGCCGTTTAAGCATTTCTTTATTCCAGAATAATCAAAGCCAGTCTTTGCACTTGCTTCCTTTATGCTACCATAAGTTGCAACAACAACACCATCTTTTAGCTGTTTTATTGGTCGGGAACAACATAAAGATTGATTTACATTCTTTACGTAGGCATCAATTTTAAGAGGATAGGCATCTTTGGTTTTGTATTTCCATTGGAAACCACCTGCTTGAGTTGTCTTACCACTAAGACAATCTTGTACCCTGCTGCTATATTTTTCTCTTGCTTCTTTTACACTTTCAAATTCATGAATAAAGTTACCATTAAGGTCATATTGAAGTACAGGAGCGACCATGTTTCCAAGATAATCAGAACCATCAAAGCACTTGCCTGTCCTTGTTCTTTCTTTTGCGGCTTTACTAACCTTCTTTGGATGTTCACCATAACTATTGTTATAACTTGCGGTACACCACTCCAAATTGTCAACATGGTTGTTTGATGGATTCTCGTCTTTATGATTGATATATGGATAATTATTGGGGTTTGGAAGGAATGCTTTAGCAACCAATCTATGAATTAACATATTCTTACGTTTGCCGTCTTTGTGAAGTAAAACACTATAATATCCGTGCTTTTTTCTTCCTGCTGAAAGCATCTCCCACAGTCCTTTATGCGAAGTCCTTACTAATCCATCAGTAGATACCTGATAGAGATTTTCATATCCTTCTACATCTTTCCATATCCTACCATCGTTTGGGTATTCTTCAAATGGTGTATAAGACCATGCAAAACCTCCAGCATAGCGCATTTTTCCATTACAACATTTGTATATTCTGTCTGAATAAACACCTGTTTCTTTTTCTGCCACCAACACATTAGGATATGTAACAACAATGTCACCTTTCTTACAATAAACTATATTGTGTTTAAAATAAGACTTTCTTTTGGGCTTGTCAGTATATGCTTTAATTGTTGCCATAGTTATTCAATCTTTGATATAAACAATTTCTGTTTTAAGGAACTTACAACTCTTATTAGGGTGTCTTAAAGTACATCTCTGACAGTAATCCCTTCTCTCTATAGTCTTAGGTCTTGTACAAGAATATGTTTCATGCGCAGATATAGATGTTGTTTCAATGGTTGACATAGTTATTCAAATTTTTAACACAATTATCACATAGCCACTTATATCCAGTGCAAATTGATTTACATTTGATGTTATTTGATTTAATTGTTACTATAATTAATTAAATTAAATTTTCAAGACAATACTTACCAAAATTATGTAAGGTTTTTTAACGCATAGATACACGCTGCTTCACATGCTTGTTCAAACTTTCTATATCCTGCATAAGATTCTGTTAAACAAGTTGGATCTAAGTCTTTTGTTCTATTCTTAATATCAAATATCTGCCAATTATAATTAAGGTCATCATTACCAATAGATATAAACAATCCATGCACTTCTCTTAACCATTTCATTGTCCTTTGGATAGTTGGAGCAGAAACTATTCTTTTTCCATTATAGTCATAAGAATTATGCCCGTACCAACCTATTTCTTTGTAAAAGAATGGGCCTTCAGTTGGCTTATCTAAATTATACCAAAGAGGACAAAGTTCATTAAATCCCTTTTTCTTTTAATAGTTTTGCTGTTTCAAAGCTAACGTAGTCCTCACAGAGGATAGTATGACCATTTATACCCATAAGCTTGATTTTTCTTATTTAAACAACATGAACTTATATTAGTTTTTTTAAATCCTAATTCTTTTTCAACGCATGACACAGAATCCCATATTTTTATAAGATTACCTTTAGAATCATACTGGTAGACTTTCTTTTCACTGCCATGTGTGTTTTTTAGGTTTCTTGTATCTATTCTTTTTCTCATACCGTTATTGTATTTGGTATTGTATGAATAAGTACACCATTCAAGATTATCTACTTTATTATTATATTTGTTCTCGTCTTTATGATTTACACATGGCAAACTATTAGGATTTTCAATAAAAGTAATAGCAATTAAGTAATGAACATTGTATGTTATATGGTGATTATTTTTAAACAAACCAACCGTTAAATATTGTCCAAAACCTTTTATTAAAGAAAGAAGCCTTTCTTTTCTGTGGATAATTTTGCCGTTTTTATAATGGATAACCCTTGCACATGATTTTATCCTACCGTATGAACTTGCTTGGTATATTCCTTCATAATTCGGAATATCTTTCCATGTTTCTTCAGTTATTGTTACCATAATTATTTATTTCTATATTTTTCTAACTTGGCATTCGCCCAATTTTTGACATCTTCTTTAGATACTTGTTCTCTAGAATATGCAATAACATCAGAGTCATCCAAAGATATCACCATCCATTTACCTTGTGTCCATTCATTCAAACAAGTATAGACACCTCCACGACCACATTTAATGGTTATATAATATCCATCCTCTTTAGGTGGATATTTTGCCAATTTGTAATTACCATCGAAATCAAAAATATGTTCTGATTCCAATTTAGTTGTTGTCATAGTTATTTAATTAAATGATTAATTAAAGATTCTACTTTACAAGCAGCGTAAGGATATTTTTCTTTAACCTTGTCAAAAGAAATCCATCCATAACTCCACCAGTTATGGTAAAATTCAAAATTATTTTTGTTCAATCTTATCTTTGTCAAATATCCATTAGACCCTGAACTAAAAGGAGACGCATAGTTATCATTTATAGTTAAAACATGAGAAGGCAACTCAACTTCTCTATCTCCATATAATTTTTTAAATTCTTCTTTAATTGTAGTCATAGTTACATAGATTTGCAAGTTACACTAAATTCAAATTTATCACATACACCTGCTTTAACACCTTTGCATTTTGTCCACCAGTATTTACAGTTATAGCAGCATCGTGTAAATTTTTGTTTCCCTTTCTGTGTTATAGTTATTTCCCATTTAATCTTGTTTGTGTATAATCGCACTATAACCTCCTGCAAATGCTGCTCCAATACATATAATGATAATATTATCTATGTGTATTCCAAAGGATATTAGCACAATAGCAGTACACAAAAGAACACATGCTAAATACTTTTTCATGATCACTTAAATTTAATTACCAACATATACTTTCTTGATATGGATGGGGGAATAAGTTTTCTTCAAGGAATTGATAATACCCACCGCAAGCACTTCTCCAATAATTATCCTTTTTTTGATGTATCCTATATATAATCATTCCAAAAATTGGTAGCCTATTCTCGTCAAGGAATAGTCTAATTTTATCGGGCCTTAATGTGTTTCTATCATAAAATTCATCAAAATTGTCTTTATGAGAGGTTTCTGCTTCTTGGATAATCATTTTCATGTCACGTTTAATAGCTAATCGACAATCATAATGCTTTTCCAAGTACTCAAAACTATTATCATTTATTGGATATTCTTTGATTTTATTTGTTTCCATAGTTATTTTACTTTATATTGTACATATCTTTGGGTGCTTCAAGGGCGAGACCCATTGAGATTAAGCCACGATAGTCAAACATGTTTTTATTAAGCCAATCATTAACCACCCAAGGAGCATTACACATTGTTAATGTGTCATAAGTATCCTTTTCTTCCTCAGTCATACTTGAAAGCGGACGAAGGTATGGTAGCTTCCATCTTGAATGAGATTTTATATCTTCATTTTCCCAACACTCACAAAAACAATTATAATCAATTTGTTTAAGTGTCATAGCTAAACCTTCTCCACAATAAACTTTTACTCCATAGGGTAATCTTGTACAGAGATCTTTAAGTAATAAGGATTTTTCTTCTTCTGTCATAGTTACTTTTCTTTTTCAAAATCTTTATAACTTAATGCATAGTCAATACCTTGCGATATTCCTACACAGTTGATAAATGCCACAAGAACCCCATCAATTTGCTCTCTACTTGGTATATTACTTTCGTCTATACCAGTAAGATGCTTATTAATGCTGATAAAATTTGGCTTTTCTCTAAATTTTACAGCTTCCTTTGTTAGGAATTCCAATAATTCGCCTCTTGTCATAATTATTTTTCTTTTAATTTTATTTATTTCCTTTATTTTATTCCTTACCTCAGTTCCCCTTTCAGGATTCGAACCTGAATGTCTTGTTATTTTACACGCTTGTAAAGTCAGTAGTGCTCAAACCCAAAATACACGAACCAAAAAATTAATTCCCAATTCCTACCAACACATAACATTGCTTTATCCAGTTAAGCTAAAGGGGTCCCATATTATTTGTTATCCTTTGTTTTTTTTCTGTAATATTGTAATTAACAGTTGTCTTTCCTTTTGAATATCTTACGTCTTATTTTTGAAGGTTTATCTTTTTTCTTATAAACAACTTCAATCAAGTTACTTGCAAGATGGTCAAGTTCAGTATTATCATGTAATGCTTCTTGATCATCCTTCCAATCATCATACCAACTCATATTAATATTGAAAATTACCTGTTTGAATAGATGCTTGTATTTGGCCTTTAAAGTTCCAAAATGCTTGCTGTAAAACAGAACCTAAGAAACTTTGGAACATGGTATCTGCATTATTTACAAGAATGTCCTGAATAGCTTTGGATATTTCAGGTTTACCATGCTCGTCAAAAGTTTGCTTATAATCACCCTCGTTGAGAAATTCTTTAAGGTCTTGTTGAAATCTTTCATAAAGAATATCTCTTATCATTCTTCTTAGAGGAGAAATTGTAGCAGGTTCCTTAACATGACCCCAGTTATCATAAGTCGGAGTATCAGAATAAGGAATCCTTTCTTCCCAGTCTGTATAAAGGTAATGCCCATTTTCGTCCTTATGCTCATAATCTATGTCATGATGGGAGACAATTCTACCTGTAGTAAAGACATAGAGTTCTTTTTCCAACATCTGTTCCCAGGCATCATCTGGAATAAGACTGACAAATGTTGCCTTTATTCGGTCTTTAACTCCTTCCATCAGTTTAGAAGGGTCAAACTTCTCTATTTGATTATCCATCTTCTTTTCCTAGTTTAAGTAAATCTTTGCGAGTTAAGTAGAGATCTCCTTTTTTAACTTCGTGTGTCCACAAAAGCTTATTACCCCTTTGTACTGGAACAATACCATAGTTGAATATAATAGTATCTTCTGTACAAAGTCTCCATTTAGGAGTATCTTTATTTATTACATTGAGTAGGCCTTTAATTGCATTTTGAGCATAAGTGTCTACTTCTTCTCTTGTCTTGGGAATACCTATTGCTTCCCATATAATATCAGAAAGTTTCTTTGTAATCTTATCCATATCATTCAATCATTGATATTGCCCATACTCCAAATATTACTAATCCCACCAGTATACTCATACCTACTCCATATAGAAACTCTGATTGTTGTTTGGCCATATAAGCAGCTTTATCATAACCGCTCCATTTACGTTTATTTTCATAGTAATTACCTTGTATAAGGCAATAACAGGCTACGATATATAAGACTAAACAAATAATATATATTAGTATCATATCTTATAAGTTTTTATGAGTTTTCCCTAAATTTATCTTGTAGATAATAATAAAAGTCATCTATATATCTTCCGAAATATTCTCCTAAGAAACATGTAAATGCTCCAAAAAGAATAACTGCAAAGAATATCCAAGATAACAATGCTAAATCTCTAGGTATAGGAGGCTCATCACATTCTTCCAGATTAGCATTTGTTATAGCAGCTAAGGCTAAAACAACACCTACAATATAGAATAATAATATAATTATAATTAAAGCTATAGTTGTCATTAGTCATCCGATTTAAAGGTTAATACTGAGATTATAAACACTGCTAATAGTATAGCTATTAACCATGTGTATGGCTCTTTCATTTTAGTTATATTTAAATTAGAAAAAAAGAGGAAAGGTGCTATTCACCCTTCCTCTTATACATCATTTCCACTATATGCACTGATATTATGGTTATTCCATTTAAGATTCTACAGTGGAACTTGTCATTTACTCTTTTTAGAATCTTAATCTCGTCAAAACCTCTTGTCTTATCAATAGGAACGAGAATATCACCTTCTTTAAATTCACACATTCCACATCAATTCTATAAGTCCATACATACCATCTCCAGCAGAGATGGCAACTATACAATAAGCAATAGCCATAGCTATACATAAGCCTAGAATACCTTTAATAAGTGTTCCTAGGAGTGTTTCCGTAGTTACCTTCATAGCGTACATATTTGTCAAAACGTACTACTTCAAGTTTTCCAGACTTGGATATAAAACATGAAGCTACAATCTGTCTTCTAGATTTACTGATTCCTTCCATATTTTTGCTGTTTTAGTTTTTCCTGTTCATCAAGTTGTTGCTCTACCAGACAATCCATTATTGGATTTAAGAATTGTCTAAACTTAATGAAGCTTTTAGTGATAAAGCATTTACTGTTTTTGTCTTCAATCTCTGACTTAATGTCATTGATAGCTTGTTCTTCTGCTTTTGACATACTGTTTAAATTTAAAAGGTTTATGTGTTAAATAAATTATATAAGTCCTGGTCTTTATATTCTCCGTCATCTGGTTCTTTAAAAGGCTCTTGTTTAAAGAAATCCTGAGGTTTTATATTTAGTTTTGCTTGAACATTGTTATGTATACTTGGGAGGGTTATCTGATTTCTGTTCTCAAAGAAACCCTTTAGAACATCAAATAAATCTGTATTCCAATTGATATGATTGTCTTTTATATATTGTACTAATTCTGAATATTGTATCATTTTTGATGCCGTTAAAGTGAAAAAAAAGAATGCAGAGAATATTTATAACCAGTTACGCTACTTTCAGCGGTAAGGTCTTTATTCTCTGCATTCGGCAACTAAACCCTTTAAACAGTATGACAAGCATACTTTGTGGCAGAAGAAGGACTCGAACCTCCATAGATAATTCCTAGAATCTTATCCCATATTACTATCGAGTGAAAGTAATACTGCTATACCATTCGCACATTCTGCCTTAATAGTAGCGGGGGTAGGGATCGAACCTACAACACACAGTTTTCACGACTATTGCTCTACCAATTGAGCTACCCCGCTTAGAGATCAGCGAACAAATCCATCATACTGACCTCCAAAGCATTTGTATATTACATTCTATCCACTTAACTTAAAGCTAGAAAAACCTCACATGCTAACCATTACACCACAGCCCCATATTTATGTTATATTAGAGGGGCTGACAGGAATCGAACCTATATCGCAAGATACTGTGTAGTCTTCAGATAGGTAATATACTGTAATCAACCTGAATAATGCTTTTGACCACAACATTAATGCTTTCTATCTAGGATTTGATAAAGCTTAATATAAGGCTAAAGCTAAGGTCAATTATTTTAATTTAAATTTCTATTTACCATAAATCAGATGCTTGAAAAGCTCTGTAACATTACATTCAACTGCATCTCTGTCATTAACAGTCTGTAGAGCAACATTAATGGCATCAAGTAATTCACTTCTACGCTTAAGAAGATTTGCTCGCTGCTGATGAGTCCATTCACCTGTAAAGAACTGAACAGTATAATCACCAGTCTTAACAGTCTTCTTAATTTGAGTTACTTGTGCTCTATAGTTGGAAGGAAGAGCCTTAGGATCAAGATTTGGGTCTTTGAGAATCTCTTCATGAGTTTCAGTAGTCTTGGTTTCACCTTCCTGACGCTCATTTTCAAAGATATTACCCCTCTTCTGATAATCCTCATCTGTAGAAGGCTTCCATATGATAGTTTCCTCTCTTACAGGAATCTGAGCCAACATTTGAGCCAACTTATCACTTTCTATAATACCTCTAAGACGAAGAAGTACAGTAGCAGGATAAGGGCCATAAGTCTTTCCTTCAAATACCAGTGGTACGGTAGTTGCACCTTCACCATTACTGGCTTCAATGGAAAGTGCTGTATTGATATACTCAAGAGCTTCTTTAAGCCACCAATCCATCTTTTCATTGACAGTGGTAACGACCCTCTCATTTGATACCTTAGTTGGGTCTACAGCATATCCCTCAAGAGGGCTATGGGTTCTTAAAACACCACGAAAAGCACCTTGTTTGTTCTTGAAGAAAGCAGTGTAATCACCAACCATGTTAGCATAACGGTTAGCTAGCTTCTCTCTTAATGCTAATAATACGTTTAATTTCTGCATAATACTATGATTAATTTAAGTTAATAACTATTTGGTGGAAGTGGAGAGAATCGAACTCTCCTATAAGACCTATACAGTCCCTTCAGCTCAAGAGAACTTTTAGAGAGACAGGATTGCTGAGCCATTGTTCCACTGTACTTCTCTTGATTCAGTGTTCCACCAATCAATTCCTCAATAAAAAGAAAGAAGATAGTCACTCATACAGTCCAATCTGGTTTACCCACTCTGGCCTAGTTATTGTGACTATCTCCTTTCAGAAACCTTTAGAATCAGTCTCTTTTGTACTCCCTATTGGATTCAAACCAATGACCCTCTCATTAGAAGTGAGATGCTCTATTCGCTGAGCTAAGGGAGCAAATATCAGGCTGCTTTGAGTAAACTATTAAGTAACCTCTCTCAGCTTATTTAAATGATAACTTCATCACCTGATTTAAAGAAAAACAGAGTGGCTTCGAGCGGTTATATCTCTACTTTATAATGCTTGCCTCAGCTGCATCCTCGGTATCAAGCCTCACTCTCTTTAGGCAGAGTAACATTCATGTACTAATAGTGAAATTTTGGAAAGGAGGTGTTTATATAAACCTATTGTACATAAATAGTTACTCTTTATATGGGGCGGCACTTAATAGAATTGTAAAGAATTAAAAATACGAATAACTTTAAAAGAAAAAGTTCAAAGATTCTTACATCGCTATGTAAAAGTGCTGCCTTTATATGAAAAAATGTGTAAATTGAATACTTATAAAAACCCTATCTATCTTCACAGACGGATAGGGGGAAATTTAAAAACTATGAAAAAACTAATTATCCCATTTTGGGCTTATTTGGTCTCCTGTACCTTTACATCCTCAGAGAGGTACTTCTCAATGGCAGCAAGACGGTCAACAACAACCTGCTGGGTCTCCTTCTCCTCAATCAGGTCTGACAACTTCTGAATAAAGCCATTGAAATCTGTACAGGTGGGCAGAGTCTCTACTAAGTCAGCCATCTGACCTTCCAACTCCTCAATCTTATCCTTTGCATTGTCAGATGCTGTCTCCATTGCACGATAGACACGCTTAACATTTCTCTCTGCCTTCATTGCTTCCAGCTTGTTCTGGAAAGCTGCTACAATTCTTTTCATACTGTTTTTTAATTAAAATTAAACTTAAGTTTTGATTTGTTTTTATTTACTTGTAATACAAGCTTTTCTTTATTGTTTATTTGTTTAATACTATTTAATGCTGAAATGCCTTGTAATGGGTATGCCTTATAGTCTATAGAGATATCAGAAGCATTAGCATATTTAACTAATCCTACAGATAGTACACTGCGCCATAGTTCTATAGTTTGATTATCCATCAAAACAATTAGACGATAGCCATAGCCATCTATAAACTTGTCAGGAGAACAATTCCATTGCACATCATCTATAATTGCTAAACGTTTTGCATACTTCTCTCTGGCTGGAGTTTTGCAAATTTCCACATATTCTTGAGGAATGTTTTCTATAGGAAGAATTGTTACAATATCCCCCTTTTTAAATTGCGATTCCATATTATTTAAAGTTAAGTTGCACTTTCTGCTTACTTTTTATATGTAGTTGTAAAGTGGGAGCATTCTTTTCCAAATAATCTAAATAGGATGTCTCTTCTTCTTCTGTCTTTTCAGCTTCTCTGTCAATACTTTTATAAGGAACATGGCTTACTTGACTGACACTGGCCCTATCATCTATTCCCAGCACATCAGTGAGAACATTATCAAGACGCGAAGCGGCTTTTACAGAAAGATCGGTTCTATTAAGTTCTACTACAGGACTCTCTGATTCAAACGGCATGAGCATTTCTTCTGCATAAAGCCAATGTTCAGGACATTCTAGAATGTAATAACTATTGTTAAAACAGGATAAAGATTTTATAGTAACGGGACCTTCTATGTACATTTTATTAATATATAGAACATAATCTTCTCCATAATGTTCATCAGGTTTTAAACCTTTTCTAATAAGTACTTTATCCCCAATTTTATATTTACCCATATTCACTAAAGTTAAATAATATTTTACGTTTATGCTTATTTACATTAAGAATAAGAGGAATTGTTTTCTTGGATTTGGAACTGAAAAGATATTCTTTTATCTTAGTTAGAATACTTTTATTGATTTGTTCGGGCAAAGGAAATATATTAAGGGCAGTATAAGGTTCAAACATATCTTCTGAATACAGATATGACTTTTTTTCATATATAAAATAGTACTTAGAAGAGTGGACTTCTCTTATGGTAACAGGCCCTTTAATATACATTGCGTTTAAATACACGATATTTCCGTAATATCTTCTATTGACCAAGTCTTTTTTAATTAAGACCTTATCTCCTATTCTATATCTAGCCATTAGTTCTTAAAATTAAAGATGGGTTTTCTCTCTTTCTTATGCACAGATAATTCAAGTTTATTCCCACGAGAACCTAAATCCCCTTTTGTCTTTTCAGAAGGTGCTTCTAAATCAGTCTTTGTAAGAGGAGAAGGACAAGGTTCTATACTGAAGTCATATTGCAAGCGTTTTGAAAATAATTTAAGTCCTGATGAAAGCCAATACATCCTTCTTAACTCTATATCAAGTACTGTTCCAGTATCATTTATACGGCATAATCTATAATCATATCCATCTTCTCCAGATCTGGCTGCTGTAAGTCCATTTTTTCTTACTTCCTTAATTACAAATAGAGTTTCGCCATTATCTATTCTTATAGGACTGATTCCATATCTGTAATCACATGGTAATTCTTCAGGCCTTGACAATTTAACTATATCCCCACACTCGTAAGTAGGAGCGTATTCAAGCATTTTTGCTGCATAACAAAAACCCCTGGGGTCTTCTGTAAGCCAATAATTTCCATTTGTTGAGATTGCAGATATTGTTCTTACATCTGAAAAGTACATTGGAGCCAGTAAAGTGAGGCCATCATATGTTTGACCTGCTATTAAATCTTGTTTAAGTCTTACTTTATCTCCTACTTTGAATTCCATGACAGTAAAAATTAAATGTTAATAATAAAAAGAGGACTACCTATCATCACTGACTAGTAGTCCCATGAATAAAGTATTATAATCACCTAATCATAAATAACCTACAATAGTGTCTGTAGCAGGACTTGAACCTGCACGCATAAGCATTAGTTTCTTAAACTAACGTGTCTTCCATTCCACCATACAGATTTTAAAAAAGGAGGTAAGCATAATACCTGGCTCGGATGGATGCCCTCTCTGCGGACTTGCTTTTGATGGTCTTATCTCCTATGCAATACCTCCTTTGTGGGGAAAGTGGGATTCGAACCCACACACCTTACGGTATCAGAGCTTAGATCTGACGTGTCTACCTTTCCACCATTTCTCCATCAGAGATACATGCAGGATTCGAACCTGTAACTCCCAGCACCTCTTGCTACTGTCGACAACATGCAAGACCCTGTTAAGAACAGTGATTTAAGGTCTGGGTCACTATCCAGTTGTGCTAATGTATCTCTTTCCTTCATTTCTCCATCCGTACCTACTACAGGTCTCGAACCTGTGACCTACAGTTTTCTACTACTTTGTATTACCATAGCATGAATAATATTCACCGGAGTAGTCTGAAACTAATCAGTCTCTACACATTTGTTACTATCTTTATATCAGGATAGCAGCCGTGACAGCTCACTCTATTATTCATTTATAGTCTGGACTATTTTTACCATATTGAAATTCTTGCAAGATGTTACAGGTATTTTACCTTTTGAGGGAACATTCTCTAACGAGGATAGTATCTCATATATAACAGTATATCTCTGCTTTGTAACAAATTTCAACTTAGGTATCTCCTATATAATCAGCATTTATGAAAAAGCGTGATAATCATTATTTACGAACTTAACAGTTCATAATGAAAATCCATAGTTGCTTAAGCTCCCACTACTTTCTTTCCCAATTTAGCTCGGTATTGTTCTTCAGCATTATTGATTAGCTGTATGGGCTTCCCCCATCTGAATATTATACAAAGGACTTCCACCGAATTAGGGAGATTCTACTATGAGATTTCTCGCCATAGCATTTAATTTTCATAGAAAACTGTTGCTCTACCAGCTGAGCTAAGTAGGCATTCCTCTTACCGCTGTAAGATAATTCAATAACAACAATAATAAATTAACCAATGGCAATTCACCAATCTAAAGTCTTCCTCCCAAGATTCGAACTTGGAACCTCAGCATCCAACTATTATTTATAAGTGCTGCGCTCTATCCAATTGAGCTAGAGAAAGATGTAGTCTCTGCTGATGGACTTGAACCATCGACTCCTACATTAAAAGTGTAGTGCTCTACCAACTGAGCTAAGCAGAGATAACCTGCCTACTTATCACAAGCGGGCAGGGACTTTTAGAATATGAATATAATCAGTACAGTAGCGAAATAGTAATACCTTTAATGAGCACACGCAATGGATGATATGTTATACTGTACTGAGTTGGGATAACAGGAGTCGAACCTATAACTTTGGGACCAAAACCCAACGTATTGCCGCTATACTATATCCCAAGGTGGGAGGGGAGGCAGACAGAGGATTATTAATATGAAAAGCACATCCCGCAAGCAACGGTAAAAAGGACTGTTCTTCCCTCCCATATTTAGTCCGTTTAGTTTATTTCCCTGTACTCATTCCTGAGCTTTCCTTTAACTTGCCACGGCTCTTTTTCTGTACTTGAAGATATGTTGAACCACTGAGTCCAAGTTATACCCTCTTTTGAATATCTTTGATATCTTTTCTGTAACATAATGCAAAAGTATATTAGGCAGTTATTATATCAAACGGTATAAATAATTTAATTAGATTAGAATTCTGATGGAGATAGGCCAAATTTGGCTATTAATTCTGAAACAAATTCCCTTTGTATATTCTTACTGAAAAGAGATAATTTATCAAGTATATCAGGAACAAGCTTCTCTTTTATCTTATCATAGCTTTTGTATTTCTTCAATAGCTCTTTAACTTCAGGAGAGTTCTGAGGAAGACAATTATAGTTCTCTATCACCATGAGTTCAGATACATAGAGTTCTTGATAGTGTACAGTATAAGGCTGACCACAACCATTCTCTTCATAGGTAAGCTCTTCTACTTTAAGAACTATATCAGAATGTATCTCGCCATCATAAGCTTTATAGAAGATTCTATCTCCAGGTTTATAGTTTTTCCATCTCATAATCAGCTTTTTCTACTTTTATTATCTTGGTATGAAAAGGATCAAAAGGTTGATAGAGTTTAAATTTATTAAAATGGATACGAAGAGTTACTAAATCACCTTCCTGAGGCCTGTTATTATATTTAATAAATCTTCGATCACATTTGAAATAATTTTTTCTCTCCCAATCTTTGGCTTCCCTCTTAACATATTGACAATATTCCTCCTTATCCAGTTCTACCCTGAATCTAGTAAGATACCAAGGTCGGCTTATATATGAGGTAGTCAATGCTTTGCCATGTATCTCTATATATTTTTCTTCTGGTTTAAGAGCTTTCTTTTTAGCTTTAGTCTCTTTCATTTTCTGAATAGACCTACGCCTTAATTCGGCTCTTAAATCCTCAGTTGATATCATTGATAAATCAGTCATGTTACTTGTTATTTTCTTGTGTTCCCATTTCCTTTATGTCGGAAAACATTTTTTGTGTCAATATAGTAGGGGCATCGTCCAATTTTCCTCTAATAGCAACTTTGCAAACCTTATCTATTGGATCAGTAAAATAAATTATACTTTCCCCATGATAGTTATTTCCAATATGTTCTTCAGTACAATAGGGATGTTTTTTTAGGAACGGCAAAACAAACTTTACCATATCTCTTATAGGAAATTGTACAGCCATTCTTACATTAATACAGTTGGCACAAAATGCATATTTACCATATAACGGTCTTTTAACTGAAGGGTCAGTGCTTAGCATCATTGTACGGATAAAATTAACATAATCATGCGCTACTATTATACTCTTATCGTTGTATAAATCCTGTTCTGACATTTTAACAACAAATTCATCTTCGGATAATTGCTTAATGATTTTCATAATAATTCCCTTTATTTAAATGGCAATAAAACTGACAGCAAAATGCTATTAAACAATGCCTTGCCTGGTGAAGGATAATATGCAAATTTCATATTCTATTCTTTCCTTTCTTTCTATCCCTCTCTTGCTTTCTCCTCCAAGCTCTTGCTGACATCCCATGAGGGATATCCAAATGAGCCTGTACAGAATTCATCTCATATATTCTATATGTTATTGCATCAGGATCGAATTCCTTATTTATTTCCCTTTCTGGGCATAAAAGCCTCTTTAAACCCATCTTTTCCATACTGTTGCTATCTATATTATACCTTCAGCACATAATTGTAAATAGAGTTGATATATCCTACCGTATGCATCTTTAATAGGATGAAAGTTGTGGTCTTTACAGAACTTGTACCATTTCTTGTCTTTCCATACTCTGTAATCCCCTTTATCTTCTTCTGTATCTATTTGGAGAGATGAAGTATTAATCTCCACCACCTCCCCAAACGACACAACTATATGCATTTTCATTATTCAATAATGACTTTCATTATATCCGATTTATTAACCATAGTGACAATCTTGCATACAATATCACATCCTATATTGAGTGTGGTACACATAGATTCCACCTTGCTTTTATCGCTAAATAGCTTAGCCTCAGTAACATCTGTACTGAAGTTAGCCGTAGATCCCTCCCTACTGACAAAATAATGGGTCTCATCTTCAAGAGAATCTATTGTAATAAGATATAGCTTGTGTATCATTGTGTAATCATTATATTTTCAACTTCACTAAACCGCATCTCATCCTGTGGTTGGTATCTGTTAAGCTTGTCAATGTCTTCTTTCAATATGGAACTACCATCTACATGATAGTTGGGAAATGTAGAAACCCGGCAAACCTTCTTACTTACATCCATATTAAATGCACGTACAGACTGGATTCTAATATCTCCAATATTTTTGTATCTAAACTGTATTGTCATTGCTGTAAAGGGTTATTGTTGTCAATTGTATCGGTTTTTGAATTTCTCCAGATTATCCCTACATTGTTGTATTATCTCATCATGATGCTCTTCACACCATTTGATAACCTCATCATAGTTACTGGTAGAAAGCAGCACATTTCTCTTCAGATGATAGGCTAACCAATTATCCACTATCTGAAATTCTGTATATACCCTATCAGGATTATATGCTACAGAAAGCACAATCCCATAATCTGATGAAGACCCTTGTAACCCCAAGCTACAAAGAGGCTTTGCACCTGAATACGCATAAACCTCTCCTATAGGTCTAATGGGCTTTAATTCTTCCATAATATTATTGTGTAATTAGCCTTATTTGTAAATATATACCAAGAACAATAGCTATAACAATGAAGACTATAGCCATTTTTGTAGCTTTGTCGTCTGATAATCGGTGCATTATAAAACAGTATTAGTTGTTACTCACATCTTTAAATAAAAAAAGAAGAGACAACAGTCTGTTTCGACTGTTGCCCTTCAAAAGACTACTATGCCTGAATACGATTAATATCCGCATTCCCATCCCTCTGAAGAGTGAGAACCTTGGCAGTAGTCAAGTCCACATTATCCCCAACTTCCAGGTTAGAATCATTGGAAAGAGGAATATAAGTAGAACCGCCACTCTTCATGATAAAGCACACAGACTTACCAAACTCAGAAGAAACAATCTGAGCAGACTTAACCGCATCAATTTCCTCCTGATCAAAAGAACGAGAGTCCTTTACATTCCAACTACCTCCGTAAACTTGTAAACCTTTAAAGATATTCACATAATACACCTATGCCCTTAGGATTTATTTTGGTATCTGGCACACCGAGTTGCTGTTTGTTGTGTGATTGTTTGTTGTACAACTAAGATGTGATTACTAATGAATCACTATATCTCAGTCAAATACATGGGAAGTGTAATTTGTAGGTTGTTCTCTATGCGTCTTATCAGAAAAAAGATAGAGATAATTGTATAAGATATATTCAATTATACTCATTAATTGTAATATAGAGGAGGAAAAATGCATTTTATTTGTTAATGATTGGAGAAAAATAAGGATAAAATAGATGTTGAATTGCTAATTATAGGGATTGAGAAGTGTTAATAATCAGTAAAGAGTGCCATATTCATATTATCTTGGTGTTTTTGAGGTAGTAGAAAAAGGGTTAAAAAGTGTGGAGGGAAAAATAGTCCTTCATTCCTGCATATGTCATTGATAATCAATAAGTTATGAAGGAACAAAACTACCAAATTATACATAAATTAGTAGTATTCATTAACATATAATATATGAAATAGTTATTAATATCACTACTTAATAATATGTAAATGTTAAAAGTATTAATCCCTACTGCCCCTTCTTCCCAATCCTCCTATATATAATAAGGTATGGCAGTTGTTGGGAGAAGGGGTTGTTACTAGGGAATAGGGGGTTGGCAGTAGTGAGGAGGAAGGATAGATGCTGGGAGTAGTGAGAGGTTATTACTACTACCACCTAAAAGAAAAAAAGAGAGGAGAATCCTCTCGGACTCTCCCCTATAAACTGGCTGCTCAGGCATCAATTCTGTTAATGTCTGCATTGCCATCCCTTTGCAGGGTCAGCACCTTGGCCTTGGTAAGGTCTACTGAATCGCCTACTTCTAGGCTGGACTGATTACTCAATGGAATATAGGTCTGACCACCTGACTTCATCAGGAAGCAAACTGATTTTCCAAACTCAGAAGACACAATGGTTGCGCTCTTTACTGCCTCAATCTCCTCAGCATCAAATGCTCTGCTGTCCTTAACGTTCCAAGAGCCACCATACACCTGCAATCCTTTAAAAATGTTCATAGTTGTTTGTTGTTTGTTGTTTGTAATTTGTTGTTTGTAGTCTCTGCAATGGTGCTAGCTTAACGTTCCATTGCATAGACAAGGGAAGTGTAATTGGTAGGACTTCCTCTGTGCTGCTTCCACCTCTTGCTGCTGCTGCCACCTACTGAAAAAAAATAAAAGGCAGACAGCCGAAGCCATCTGCCCTTATTATTAGATTTCTATTCTATTTATAGTCTCTCCATCCTTTTCCAAGGTGAGGATTTTAGCCTTATCCAAATCAACTGTATCTCCAATATTAACTACAGAATCCCTGGAAACAGGTACATATGTCTGCCCACCAGATTTCATAATGAAGCATACACTCTTGCCATAAGTGCTTAACACAACACTTGCAGATTTCACTTGAGCTTTCTCACTCTCTTCAAAATCTCTCTTATCTTTAAGTTCATACTCAGAACCGTACTTCTTCAATGCTGCAAAAATATTCATATTCTAATACTCACTTACAACTGTATTTCTACAGAGCCTCTAGGAGCTTCTGGCTTTTGGTTTGAAATGTTTATAATATGTCCCACTCGGCAAGTGCCTCAGTTGGTGTAAAACCAAGATCCATCATATATTTGACTTCCTCTGTAAGACCATATTTCTCTGCTGTAGCTAATGCTTCCTCTCTTGTAGGATTCTTTCTTTCTGGAGCAGCTACAAAGCTCCAAGACATTTTGTTCTCTTCCATAATGTTCTTTGCTTAAAAGGTTAATAGATATTTAATAAGATTGCTTAATCATTACAACCTTGAAGTTCTCTTTCAAATTCCTCTTCCCAAGGTTGAATAATACTAGCATTCTTCATATCAATATCTTTTTGATGCTCTTCAAGCATAGAATCATATTCAGGAAGAATAGCATAGTCTACTAAAACCTCTCTGATCTTCTTTGCTTGTCTATAGTAAGTAAATAACCTGTTTTGAGCATAACAAAGGTCAATCCAATCTTCTATAGTCTCATAATAGGTTTCAGGGTCAAATATAACCTCTACCTGTGCTATAACTACAGCTGTCACCTCAACTCCATTGGGAGCTGTAAAGGTGAAAACATCATTCTTCTTCATAATCTCAATATTTAAAGGGTTAGACTATTAAGTATTAAGACTAGACACTCTTCATTCATCTGGAATGCACGGAATATTAAGGAACAATGCAGGACAGCCAGTAGGCACATCCTCCCCATACACTTCATCAGCTTTGATAGCCCATTCTGTGATACCATTAGCTTTCAGAGTAGAAGCACTCTTTTCATTGAAGATTCCATCAATTTTAGCTACAACACAACTACCAGGGCAGATGTAAGCATGACTAAATACTAGATTAGGACTGAAGGCTCTATTAGCCCATGATACAAAATCAGCATAGTTTCGACTATTAAAACTCACTACAGGAACATCTTTCCCTAACATGGCAATATCAGTAGGTGTGATTTCAACCATCGCAGTGTTAAAGATTTCTTTAAAACGTTTCATAATTTCAATATTTAAAGGATTGATTTATTACCGCTTGTCCATGAATCCATGTAATATGAATTATGGAATTCTTTTGCTGTCCAATCTGGTCTGCCCATAGCATGAGCATAACTATTGGCTTCTGCTTCAGAGGAGAATCTGCATCTAGCAACAATTGCTCCATATCTATCAACTAATCTCCACATAATTATTTTGCATAATATCTGTCATAGATATCTTTTGGAACCTCGATGAACTTACCAAAGCATGGAACAAAGTATTGTTCTCTCTTTGGTTTGATAGAATGCTGAACCCTATATTCAGCAAGTTTCATAAGCTCTTCCTTGGTAATCTTTCCACTCTTGAGCTTATTCTCCAGTACTTCACTCTTAGCCATAAAGCTCTTGGCTATCTCAGGCTCTGCATGATAGATAGCTGATGATTTAATTCTTGGTTTCATATTTAATCAGTTCTTCATTATATTTACCATAGTCTCTTAATCCCGATATTGAGTCCATCTTGCTGTAACACAGAACATAGTCTGTGAAGAAGTCAATATCTTCTACATTCTCTATTCCCTTGATGTAGAGCAGTTCATCTTCAGGGTCTGAATAGGTCTTCTTCAAGGCAGCTGCATCATTCTTGAATAGCTGTAATACCCTTGATACAGGCAGAGACAGCAAGTCCCTGTCAAGGGCATAACACATTAATGCCAGTAAAGTTTCCTTGTTCATATGATTCCTTTTTAGGTTAATAACACCAAACATATTCTCTCAATAATGAATCAGTATCAATACCTAATTCACAGCAACCTTCTTCAAGTGCAGAATATGCTGAATAGGTACAATTCTTCTCATCATCTTCAATAGTATCATATTCAATTCTAATAGCATCAGACAGAATACATGCTGCCTTATAACTTTCAGAATTTCTCTGATGATAGCCCATTGAATATCCACATGCAAGTAATACAACTGCAATGAATACAATTCCCAATACTTCTAAAGTCTTCATAATTTTATTTATTTAAATTAAACAATTATTTTCATAAACATCAGAGTGTAATCAGTCTTCAAGTTTATCTGCTAACCATGCTTCCTGCATATCCATCCAATCATCCTCATCATCAATTTCCATTTGAAGCCACTTGTCATTGTACTCAAGCATTACAGGAATGTCCTCAATGTTACATCCCATGTCTTCACAGAAATTTCGGTTAATACTAGGTGCAAGCACTTCATTTATTTTGAATCTTTTGACTACACTCTCAAGTTCTATTGAAGGAAAGTCTTTCTTGAACTCTTCTCTGATCTCTGGAGCTAGAATTAATTCTCTCATGGCTTTGTTGATGGTACTCAGTCCTTGGCTGAGGGTCTTAGTTATCATTGTTGGTGGGAGTTGGAGGCCAATCTCCCAACTGCCAAGTGCTAAGAGATGTAATTCCTGTTAGCATTGGCAGGGATTACTGTCTTAGTGATTGACAGGGGGGATAAACCCCAATTCAATCAAGCATGGGGGAGGTGTAGTATATTATCACCGACTTGTAGACATATCCCCCATTCATGGATATGTACCCCACCTTTATACATACACTATACTTTATCCCTACACACCACAGTTCCGTGTAATCTTTATGTATTATCCTAAGAGAATGTTATTGTGATTGTTATGTTGTTTCATGGTTATTGGTATTATGGTATTTTTGTTTAGAAAATTACAAATATATGAAAAGGATACATGAACATAATAAGGAGATAATCTATAAAGCAGAATATAGGGCTGATGAAATGAGGACTTGGCCTTCTCCATTGGAAAAAAGAATGAAGGATTTTTTGGATAACCATTCTATTCCTTATGAGGATCAGAAGATATTTTATATCTATGCTGATGATGGGTGGATCATTAGATATTATATAGCGGATTTTTACATACCTGAGAAGGATATTATTATAGAGGTGGATGGGAAGTTCCATGATGAACATAAACAGCATGATAAGATGAGAACTAAGACCATTCAAGAACATTATCCTTATGTTGAAGTGCTGCGGTTTACTTGGAAGGATTTATCCAATGAAGATAAAATGAATGAGTTGCTATGGACTTTAGCTTAAGATTAAGGGGGGGGGATAATACCAATTTATAATAAGGTGACGGGGGTGCTTTTATCTAAAATAACATATATTAAAATTATGCTTAACTAGATAAGAAGGAAATACCTATGTATCAGTCTGATATACAATACTTTAAATGTTTTCATCCTCATCTTATAAGATAGGTTTCCTCACCTTATAAGGTGAACTTCCTCACTCCATAAGATGAGGAACACTATGCTTATTATATTATGACTAATGTATCAAGTTAGTACAACTCCTTAAATGATGCAGTTTAACTAATCTTTTTTATTAGTTTCCTTTGCCATATAAAAAACTTTTTATACCTTTGCGGTATAAATTAAAGAGGCATGAAGAAATTTATTACAGAAACATCAAAAGACTATTCACTGATAGATAATCATACTGGTGAATTATTAGAGTTTAAACAGACTAGGAAATTGTCATTAGAAGAGTTTATAATGGTCTTCTTTAGTAGTTATCCTGAGCTATTCAAGCTTAAAGGATTACAACTTAAGATTCTTATGTGCTGCTGGAAACATTCTACTTATAACAAAGAAAACGATGCATTTGGTAACATTGTTCACAATAACGCTTCCTTTAAAGAACAATGCCGAGAGGAGGGTTTAAATCTTTCTGATGCTAGCATTGATAATAATATTAGCACACTTTGTAAATCTGGTTTACTGATAAAGAAGTGTAGAGGGGAATATTTATTAAATCCCGATTATTTCTTTAAAGGCAGTCTTTCTCAAAGAACCAAGATATTAATGAATTTCGTGGTTGATCCAAATATCACAGAAACTGAATGATACAATCTACTCTAATTCAACAGATTGTGGTTTTCTATGGTAATATTTTGATTATATTTAAATAATTTTTACCTTTGCAGCGTCAAACCAATGTATTACTATGGATGAAAGGTTTAAAAGAATACATTAAAAAGCACGGTCAGCATTTTACTATAGAGCTTGCCTATGCAATTGCTGGTAGAAAATATTCATCTGACGAAGTTGAAAATTATCTACAGGAGAAAGTGTATTACAATGTGGTAGGACATACTATTGGTGACATTACATATATTTTCAATATACTTGACAGTTATTATAATAAGAGGGAACGCAGGAAGTATGTCATAACGTCTCTAGGTAATTATGCTCAGCATGGAATACTATTTCCTGATTTTATTTCTGTTACAGAGCACTATAGGCCAGATTTTGATTTTACACCTTATATATAGAAGAAGGGGGCTTCACAGCTCCCTTTCTTCATACATAAAATAACCATGTACTAACTTAAACCTTAAACTGTTATCATCATGAAAAGAAAAATTTATCTTTATTTAATTTCGATTGTAATTTTCTCACCTCTCTTATAAGCCGCATACATTAGTTTATAAAGATTGAGAAATGTGTTTTTAGAGTCTGTTACCATACCAACAACAGTGTTCCTTCCAACAAGGATACATCCTTCTGAGTCTTTGGCTGTATTTCCAGGATGGATCAACACACCTGCATAGCCTGGTACATTTTCCAGTCTAGGCATCTTTGCACCGTTACAGTTAGTAACAAACCAAGGTTTTAATGAATACTTTGGACTGATCTGGTCCATTTTAATATTATATACTCCAGTAGGTATTGCAGTTACAGCAGCTATTTTAATTTCCTTAATCTTCGCTAAAGGCATATTTTGATTAAGGTGTCTGTCTGTATCTTCACAAGTTTCGCAAAAAGGTTTACCGTCTACACTTAGCTTGCCTATAGTATAGGTTTCCTTTTTCCATTTTCTTTCTAGTAATAGCTTCATGGTTAATCCTCCTTACTTTTATTCTTTCCCTTCTTTGCAGAAACTGCTGGCGGAAAAGAAACTTTTCTCATTTTACACGTAGCATCTAAGCAAATACTGCCTAATACATTGATCATCTCCATCTGTAGTTGTCCAACTTGTTCTCGTAAGGAGGCATTCTCTTTTTCCAAGTTGCTTACTTTTTGATTAAGAGATGATATTATAGTTTCGAAGGTGTCCTTCTGAGTGTTTAAATTACTCTCTGTCATTTTTTTATACACATTAAAAGAATCTTCAATATTCTTTATTTGTTGTGAATCTACTTCTGTGTTATATTTCTTTTTTTGCCACAGAAAAGTAACACTACTGGATACTATTGTACAAATTAAACCTACAATAGCTGATACAATTGTCGTTGTCATTTTATTCTAATTTTTCTCTGTACAAAGATATTTATATCTTTTTTGACACTTTCGAAACTAAAAAATGTATAAAGTCGACTTAACAATTATTCTAAGATTTAGAACATCTATACAAAGAAGAATTATCTTTGCATAAAAATAAGACCAATATGCTATACTTTATTATATATATTATAGGTATTTTTGTTTTCTATTTTACAATACACAGTGATGAGGATGGAGAATGTGCGCAGGAAATGGTTACAACTGTTAGTCTTGTATGGCCTATAGCCCTTCTTTGTTTTTGCATACTGGAAGTAAGAAGATGGTTAAGGAAAATGTTTAAGGATGTAGACATTGAATAGATATAAAATGGCTGGCTATGAGTAGAAGTAAAAGTTCAATCGTAGATGATGAATTACTGGACTGGGTAATTAGAGAAGAAGGGTTTATAGAAAAGCCAAGAAATATAGGAGATGGAAAGATTACTTTAGGGTCTGGCCTAACAGATCCAAAATGGCATAGGCTTTATAGACAAAGGGGGAACAAATGGTCTAAAGAAGATAATCGTACAGCTGTTAGGGAAGAATTAGAGAAAAGAAAGAAATGGGCTGAGGATACAATACCTAATTGGGACAGTCTTCCTGAACACTCTCAGAAGGCTATGCTTTCATATAAATACAATTTTGATTTTACTCCTAAGAATTCTCTACTACTATTTCAAGCCATGACAGATGGTAGATTTATAGATGCTATGTATCAAATGGATGCTACCAGTAAAGATTCTAAATTCAAGAAAGGATTGGAAAAGAGGAGAAAGAGGGAACAAGAATGGGGATTAACAGAACTATTGGAAAAACCCAAGAGAAACTCTTTTGAAGGGTACTTGAAGGAGTTTCCCGATATGGTTTTTGTTAATAATCCTTATAAGATAGGTACTAATAACAGAATACCTAAACCTGTTGTTATGCCCATAGCTTCAGATAATTATGTAGAAGCTGTATCTCTTCCAGACGAAAGACCTAATATAGATGCATTAAGAGCAATATCTCAGATTGGGGATATAATGCATTTTAATGAATCTATGAAGTGGGAGAACCAGCCTCAGCCTACGCATTTTGTTTCAACTAATCAGCCAGACTTTGTTGTTCATAGTGAAGGAGGTTCTCTTAATAAAAAGACATGGGATAATTTGTCTTTAGTAGAAAAGTCTGAAATGATGCGCGTTGCTATAGAGAATGGCATTACCAATCTTTCTGATATTAAGAAGAAGTATAATGAGTTTGCTGGAGGAGGAAATATCTATGATGGTGTTACTGAGGAAAGTCAGAAGATGTCTAGAATGGATAGAGAGAAGGCTTGGAGAGAAAGAGAAAAGAATATTGCAAAATCTATTGTTAAGAATAATTCCAGCCTACCAAATTTAATTAGTGCAGCAGAACATTATTTAAACAGTGTTCCAATGCTAATGACACCTCCTAGTGAAGTAACAGGAGTTATCGCAAGTGAGCCTTTGTTACCTGATTTAGGAGGAACTTCACAGTTTGTTAAAGCTAGTAAGATTGCAAGAGCAATAGAAGATGCAGCTGCGTATAAAAAAAGTCAGGGATATAAGAATTTAATTAAGAAAGCTCAAGAAGAGTCTCGTGCTTTAGGATTTGGAGATTGGGGAGAAGATCTTTTTGCGCCTGTTGAAAGTAAAGTAACACATACTTTTTCAAAGAGACCTATGAGTAGTCCAGCAGAATATCAAAGATTACAAAATAATATAGATATTGATCCAATTGTGTTAGGAGATAATTTAGAAAATGGAATTTTTCATGAAGGTATTCATTGGCAAAATGTAGGTAGACCAGAATATCCATTCAAATCCACAGAATATAAAGAATGGGTCAATGCACCTAATAATAGCTTAAAAGAGTTTTATTGGTTTAATGAGTTTTCAAAAATGCCCGAATTTGAGAAATTTTTGGAACGAGAAAAAGCAGAAGCCTATATCACAAAAAAAGTAAACAACGCTTTATATGAAAACGCTAGACCTTATTTAAAAAGACGTGGAGAATTACAAGCAAATGGTTTAGAGACTGGTAAAGCTATTGGTTTAAAACCTTTTCAAGAATATCCCGGATATAATGCTGCACACGATGTAATCAATCCAGCTAGAGAATATAATGGTTACTTAGATGATGTAAAGGCAGGAAATGAAACAGAAGTCAAAAACTTTTGGAATATTTTGACTGGACAATATACTCCAGTAATTTTACCATTTACCATTGGTATTGGGGCACAACAATATATAAAATCAAAACATGATAATAAGGGAAGATAATCATATTAGATATTCAAGTCCTGAGGTTTGTTCTTACTATTATAAAAAGAAGACAAAACGGTTTAAAAGGCTTTGTGAAGAAGCTAATTTAGATATGCGTGTTGTTAATGGTGAGATTGAACTATCAGGTTGTATAAGTGATAGTGAAGAAAAAAACTATTTTATGACAGAAATGTCTGCCAATAAAATATGGAATTCTATAGATGAAATGCAATTTACACCAAACACTCACTTTCAACATAAGGTGTTTGACAGATACACCAATTGGCTAAGGAAGAAAAACAAGGAAAAACATCTTCATAGGTTAGAACTAGAAAACTATAAACCTTAACAAAATCCTTAGCTTGTTGGATACTTTGTTAGCACTCTTTACCTTTGCAAAAAATAAAAGAGTATGACAAAGTATCTTTTTATTGTAATTGCCATTTTATTTGCTGCATTGGCAATCATGTGGAAGCAGCTTGATAATGTAAATAATTTGTGGAAAACTTCTGAAGCCAATGTTAAGGCATATAGTGAAGAGTTGTCCGCTAGTGGTAAGAAGAATACAGCTTTACAGCTTACTGTAGATCAACTTGAATACTTTAGCGATTCTGTCCTTGTTGCCCTTAATGAGACCAGAGAAGAATTGAAAATTAAAGATAAGAACCTCAAGGCTCTTCAGGCTGTTAGTTCTGTATTCACTGTTGTTGATACTGTTGTTATCAATGATACTATATTTAAAGACCCAACCTTGGCAATAGATACTCTCTTAGGAGACAAATGGTATTCACTCGATTTAGGATTAAGGTATCCTTCTACTATCACGGTGAGACCTGAATTTACAAGTGAGAAGCACATTGTAGTATATACTAAGAAGGAGACTGTAAAGCCTCCAAAGAAATTCTTTTTACTGCGCTGGTTCCAGAAGAAGCATAAAGTTTTAAACGTTGAAGTAGTAGAAAAGAATCCCTATGTACAAGGGGAGAGTAGTAAATATGTTGAGATTATAAAGTGAATTGTTATCCATAATATAATTTTGTTTTTTCATACGATTTTTGATTTTTCTCTCCTGTCTGTGAAGATGGGAGAGTTTTTGTTCCTTTTTATTTTTGATTATTGTGTACCCATTTTGTACATATTTACATTGTTTGTATAAAGATAGGTATCATACGTTTATAACAAAGTGGTTGAAATCTTAAAATATGTTAAGACATAAAACATTTTAAGGATAAAAATAATGTTTGTTAAATAAAAATGTTTATTTTTGTGCCATAAAACAACAACACAAGTAGCTATCTATAACAAGATAAACACTATTAGTCGAAGTACTACTTTAAGTGAAACTATATAATCTAAACAAAAAAATGGATAAAATTATGGGACCAACAAAGAAACAAGAACAGCAATGGCAAGCTGAAAGTGATGCCAGAACAATGGCGGCATATCAGGAAATTATAAGTGACAATGCCAGGAAGAATAGGGCTATTAAGGAAGCAAATAGACAGGCCCAAGATTTAAATAAAAGAGCGGCTGCCATGAGACAGGCTGCTACGTTTAAATCTACTACCAGAACCCCAAGAAAGAAGTAAGATTTACGTATCTGAATCAAACATATACCTTATAATACGTGAGATATGGGTAATCACAGAGAATATGATTCAGAGCCAGTTAAGTACTGCTCTAAATGCTACTCATTGAAAATAAAGTATGAGGATGCAATAGATGCAGAATGGTGTGCAGACTGCGGAAGTTCTGATATACTGGAAGCACCTGTTGAAGAATGGGAAGAAAAATATAAGCAGAGATATGGACATAAGTTTGTTACAAAGAATGAAGATCCAAAGAAATCTCTTATTTTTAAAATGTCGTTTAAAGAATTGAAATACAAGGTGAGTGATTCACCATCTTGGAGAAAGATAATACATGCTATTTATCCAAGATTTCCTGGTGGTTTGGGAAGAGTAGATTCAATTCTTTTATTTTTTGATAAAATCGTAAATGACGGAAAAGTTGATGATTTGAGAATGTTACTGTTAAAATGGAGAATATAAACAATTTAAACGTTTAAAGTATGGAAGAGAAAGAGAATAAAAAAGTTAAGTTAAAAACAGGAGACGCTCCAGAGAAAATCTCCTATGAAAGATTGAAGCAGTTGTTCGATGAATCTAGACAACAGATTGGACAAATGGAAGCTTATATTGAACAGCTTCATACTCGGATTAGTCAAATGAGCGATGTTATTGAGTCAAAGAGACTTGATTATCTGTTTAAAGTACTAGAGAATTCAATTATAATCAAGGATGCAGAGTTTATAACAAGGACTGTTGATGAGATTAAAGCAGCTTTGTTTGCACCTGAACAGCCTGAACAAGTTAAAGCCTAATGCCTCATGAATAGTGAAACAAGACTTAATAGTCAAGAAAAGAAGCATCCAAAGCCAAATAACATTATAACAATCCCCTTTGATTTGGATGATATAAGTTTTTACAGATGGTGGTGTATATTCATGAAACCGTTTGTAAACCTTACCAATAAGGAAATTGAAGTTATGGCTTGTTTCTTGAAGATAAGATGGGATCTGTCCAAAGATATATCTGATCCAGCGATATTGGATACTGTTTTAATGGGGGAAATGACCAAGAAGAAAATTATAGCTGAGTGTAAGATTACCCTTCCGCATTTTTATGTGATAATGAGTAACTTAAGAAAACATAAAGTTATAATAGGTAATAATATCAATCCTAGATTAATACCAAATCAGAGACCAGATGATAATGGATATTTCCAGTTATTAATTTTGTTTAAAGGAAATAAACAGAGTGCTTGATAAAGAAATTGTTTCAGAGGTAGCTGCCTCTATAGGACTGACTCCTACTTTGGTTAGTAAGATATATAGAACATATTGGAAAGCCATTAGAACTCATATAGAGGAGTTACCTCTGAAAGAAAACTTGTCGGATAGGGAGTTTCAATCATTACAGACAAATGTAAACATACCTTCAATTGGAAAGTTGTATATAACTTTAGACAGGTATAGAAATTTGAAGAAAATGTTTAATCCAAAAAAAGAAAAATAATATGTTACATATAACAGATATAGTACCTCCATACACTTCAATCCTTACTACAGGTGATAGATATGAAGAAGACATGGTTGAAAAAGGCATCATTGTAGCAAAAAAAGGAGACCTTAAGATGTACCAGACAATATTAAAAGTAGGTTCGTCTGTACGTGATTTTAAAGTAGGTGACAAAATTATGATAAATCCTGCTGCCTATGTACGAAGAAAATACAGTAAGGACTCTTTACAAAACGATATGGACAATAATCCTATTATGGAAATAGCTTTTAATTGGGTTCAGTTAGAAGATAAAGAAGGCAATATACAAGATTGTCTGCTAATTACTGATAGGGATGTTAAATTTGTTTTTGAAGGTTATGAGACAAATGAAAGTCTTATTTTACCAGATAAACCGACATTATCTTTAAATTAATATGAGTCAAGGTTCTTTTTCTTCAAGTAGTAGTTCCTCCAGTGGGGTAAGTTTCGTAGGACTTCTTACAATCGTTTTTATTGTATTAAAGCTGTTAGGATATATTACTTGGTCGTGGTGGTGGGTATTATCCCCTATTTGGATTTCTGGCATACTTGTAATATTATTGCTGTGGTTAATATATAGATTTTTGTTGTAGTAGAAGTTTTTAACAGGAGAAAGCCTGAGTCCATTTGGGCTTAGGCTTTTTAATAGGAACAAACACGGCTTTTAAAATAGGAAAAAATGAAGTTAATTGAAGTTGTTAATTTTGAATTAAAGGTTGCTGATGAAATATTGTTAAATAAACCTTTTAGAAAACTTTGGCATCAAGACAGGTCTGATAAAAAGGAAAAGTTTTATCAACAGATGGCATATGTGTACCATATGATAGATCCTAGATCTGGTTATATTTACATAACAGATGAGGAATTGAGAAAGAAAGCCATTATAGAGCAGGAGGGATTACAGGCTGATTTTAAACCTTCTGATCTGTTGTTAGAGGCTATGGAAATTTATAAAAAACAAACTACTACAATGTCTCAAAAACTTTTAAGGTCTTCAATAAATGGTGCGAATAAAGTCAGTGAATTCCTTGATCGTGTAGATCTTTATGCAGAGGATGATAAAGGTAGACCTAAATATCAGGTATCAGCCATAACCCAAGCCTTAAAGAATGTGGAAGGTATTGTTACCTCCCTTCAAAACCTTCAAAAGAAAGTTGACCAAGAACTTGAAGATAAAGGTAAAGCCAGAGGTGCCCAGGAGCTTACCATTGGAGATGTGGACTATTAAAGTTCTTTTTAGTTGTTGTTTGGCCCGCTAGTCACTTGATTAGTGGGCTTTTTTGTATTCCTAAAAAAATATTTTAACGGTATATATAATGAAGCACATCTGTATACTTTTGTATATCAATGAATAAAAGTATATAAACATGAATGTTCCTAGTTATGATACTCTGATGAGTAAAGATAAACTCATTAAAGTGATACGTGAGTTATGTGAATTAGTAGACAAACTGCAAAAAACACAACCAAAGAAAATGTCTGATTTGGATAATGACTCAGGCTTTGTCACACAAGACAGTATTGTCACAGGAGATGTTATTGTGGTGGCTAATCAAGAAATGCCTAGTGAATGGCTTGATGCTGAAAATATGGGCCAGTTGATTCAGAAAATTAACAATGATAACAAGGCCATTAAAGGAACCTCTTTCTTGTCCACTATGAGTTTAAGCGACTTACCAGCCGGTATGAGACAAGCAGAGATAAAGGCTGAAGTCCTCCTTGCAAGTGAGATGGGAAAGGTCATATTATTTACTGTTACAAGTGAAGATACTGCTCCTTATCATTGGGAATACACATCTGCATATGGCAGAACAAATGTTTGGAGATCATTCTAATTAAACTGACTAATGGGGAAGAGTAGAAGTATATGGAGAATGTTATATGGAATAAGTGTCAAACTCCTTTAGAGGAATTGACAGTAGTTGTTGATGGGAAGACACTTAAGTTTGACGAGACACCAACTGAAGTACAGGAACAGTTTTGGGATTATTTAAACAATGTACCTTTTATAAAGTATCTTGTAAGCCCTGATAGACCCTATGTTCATCAATTACCCAGAGACGCACAAGGTAGGGCTATTATTGATGTAACGCATCCACCTATATTAGAGAATAGTGATTACTTTAGACAAGCTGCACTTACGTGGATAAACAATAGCCATAAGTATACAAACCTTAAACCAAACCGAAACCCAAATAGTGAATTTGGAAGATATTTCAACGAAGAAAAAAACAGAGGTTGGAATGGTTATTGTGATCCAAATACTGGCATGTGGGTTACTGGTGACTATTATTGGATGCTAAACTATTGTCCTATGCACCTTGTAAAAAAGCGTGATGATGGTATGGAAATTCGTGTAGTTGAGCATCCTAGGTTATGGGATGGACAATTTTTCAACTCACATTATGTTTTTCAGGCTAGAATTATGAAGAAGCACGCTTTTATGCTAGCTAGTCGTGGTAAAGGTAAAACTAGCTTTGGCGGAGGTATGCTTTCAAAGAGGTTTGAGATTGGAGAATTTGCAGATAATACGGACGATGTCCAAAGTTTTGTCACTGCATCTGATAGAGGTAAACTGGATGACCCTAACCAAATACTTTCTGTATTTGTAGACAATATAGACTTTTGTGCTAAAAATACTCAATTTGCTGCTGCACGTTTAAAGAGCAGTAAACAAGATCTTGAATGGAAATCAGGATATAAATTATCAGGTTCAGATGTAGAATGGGGCAGTAAAAATACTGTAGCGGGAGTACTTACTGGTGTAAACCAAGATAAATTAAATGGTTCTCGTGGTGTCTTATATCTTATTGAGGAAGCAGGTATTTTTAAGGATTTGAGTGCAATGTATAATCTTATCAGACCTTCTGTAGAACAAGGTTCTTCTGTGTTCGGAGAAATATATGCCTATGGTACGGCTGGTGATGACCAATCTGACTTTACCACTTTTGCTGAAATGTATTATAATCCTAATGGTTATAAAATTTATAAACTGGAAAATGTATTTGACAAGGAAGGTCAAGGCGGTAAATATATAGGTAATTTTTATCCAGTTTATTTAAACTACGATGATACTTGCATGGACAAAGATGGTAATTCCGACGTTACTAAGGCTTTGTTGATGATATTGATGGATAGATATACTGTAAAGTATGGTAGTACCGATCCTAATACTTTATTAAAGCGTATCTCGCAGTACCCAATAACACCTCAAGAAGCCATCATTAGAAGTCAAGGTAGTATATTTCCAGTAACAGAATTGAATGAAAGGTTAAATGAACTAGACAACAATCCTAATGAATTCGATAGTACTTATATAGGAGAATTGACTCTCAACAACGGTAAGGTAGAATTTACCAATACAACAGATTTACCACTTAGAGAATGGAAAATTAAAGATAATAAAGTAAAAGGAGCCTTAGAAATATTTGAAATGCCTCAAACAAACTCTGAAGGTAAAGTACCTATTGGTAGATATGGAATTGGTATTGACCCTTATGATGATGATACTTCTGAAACAATGTCTCTAGGGTCTGTTCATGTTTTAGATTTTTGGACAGATAGATTGGTTGCAGAGTATACAGGCAGACCTATGTTTGCAGATGATTTTTATGAAATTTGCAGAAAGTTATGTTTATTCTATAACGCGAGGGCTTTATATGAACAAAACCTTAAAGGTATATTTGGTTATTTCAGCAGAATGAATTGTCTACATTTGCTAGAGGATACACCAGATTACCTGAAAGATAAACATCTTATATCTAATATAGGATATGGAAACAAAATGAAAGGGGTGCGAGCAACAGTACCTATTATAAAATATGGCTTCAGGCTTATTAGGGATTGGTTATTAAAACCTGTAACTATAATAGAGCAGGATGCGGAAGGCAATGATGTAGAGGTAACTGTACCCAATCTTCACTTTATAAAGAACAGGGCATTGTTAAAGGAGTTAATACTTTGGAATCAGTATGATAACTTTGATAGAATTATGGCGCTTGTTCAATTAATGTTATATAGAGAGGAAAAGATGATTTTATTCCAGGGCAATATCCAAAGACAAGAACAAAAACCTACAGGTATGGGGGCATCTGATTATTGGAGAAAGAATTATAAGAGGCGGAAAGAATCTTTTAAAGTAGCAACTTTCAATTCAGTAAATAGTTTCTCAGAAATGTTGACACATGCTTAAAATCACAAAACTTAGTATAATTTTTATTTGTTCTTAACCCGCGTATAAGATTTGAGTTTGTAACTTTTTAAGTATGTATTTTTGCACCAAGAAGATTGTAGAACTTTGGAAGTTTAATTAAAAAAGAGAAGTATATGGAACTGAGTTTTGAAAACATTCTTGGTGAACAGGAGATTGAAAATCTGTTTGTAACACCAGAGGAAACACCTTCATCGGAGGATGGAGGAAAGAAATCAGGAGAAAATCCTGAAGAGATTGACAATGCTGAACATAAAACTACTGAGGTTGATCCTGATAACCTCTTCGGAGTTGAAGAAGATGAAGAAGAAAAAGGTGAAGAAGAAGAGGATAAAACGGAAAAACCAGAGAGCGTAGGTAGTGGAAAACAAGAAGATAAAGATGGGAAAAAGGAAGATATCACCACTGAAGAAGGTGGTGGCACTTCTCCTAACGAAAACTTCTACTCTTCCATTGCCAATGCCTTGGTAGTGGATGGTATCTTCCTTAACCATGATGAAGAGGCTGCAAAAAAGATAACTGATGCAGAAGCTCTTGGTGAAGCAATTGAAGCTGAAATTAATGCTCGTCTTGATGAGAAGCAGCAGAAGATTTCTAAAGCTCTTGAAGCAGGCGTAGAACCTGATGAGATTAGAAAGTTTGAAGCCGCCATTAAATTCCTTAACAATGTAAAAGATGAGGAACTTAATGATGAAAGTGAAAAAGGTGAGCAGCTGAGGTACAGATTGATTTATCAAAGTTATCTTAATGCAAACATGTCTCCAGAGAGAGCAGATAAACTTACTATGCGTTCGATAGAAGCAGGTAATGATATTGAGGATGCAAAAGAAGCACTGTCTGCCAATAAGGAATTCTTCCAAAATAAGTATGACACGTTCTTAAGAGAGGCTGAAGAAACTGCTGAAAATGAACGTAAGGAAAGAGAGAAGCAGGCGGCACAATTGAAGAAGGCCCTTCTGGAAGAAAAAAATGTATTGGGTGATATGGAAATCAGTGGTGATATTAGAAAGAAAGCTTATGATAATATTACCAAACCTATTTACAAGGATCCTGAAACTGGAACTTATTTAACAGCAATACAGAAGTATGAAGCTGAAAATCATCCCGATTTTATTAAGTATGTAAGCCTCTTCTATACTCTAACCAACGGCTTTAAAGATTTCAAAAATCTAGCCAAGGCAGAGGTAAAGAAAGAAATGAGAAAAGGTCTTAAGGAGTTGGAACAAACACTTAATACCACAAGAAGAAATACCGATGGTAGTCTGAAGATGGTAACTAGTGTTAAGGAAGATCCAGAGTCATTTGTACAACAAGGATTCAGATTAGACTTATAAGGCCAAAGAAATAGAAACGGTTTTTAATGATTAAATTTATTTTAAAATGGCTGGTAAATTAGGAAAATTTCAGAAGCTTACTTTCGAACACTGGAAAGGTTTGACTAAGAGAAACCACCTTGGTAGTATCTTTCAGGAGCAACCTCAGATGGCAACCAATCTGATGGTTCAGCTTCTTGCTTTCTATAGAGGTAAGACTTTGGACACTTTCTTGTCTCAGTTCCCCACCAAGGAATTTGATTCAGACGATGAGTACACATGGAATGTAATTGGCAGTCCTATGCGTAACATTCCTCTGGTAGAGGCAAGAACTATTGATGGTGACATTGTAGCTGCAAATGATGCAAATGTCGGTGTAGGTGGTGAGCCCTTCTATTTGGTATTTGCTGAGGATTGGTTTGCTGATGGTGAGGTAATCGTTGGTGAACGTAATGAGGTTTATCCTTTGAGGGTTCTCGGTGATGGCCGCAATGAAGGTAACAACACTGTTTATAAGGTAGAGACTATGGGAGGTATTACTACTGGTGTGCCTGCTGAGGAGCTTATCAACGGTAAGAGGTTCTCTGTAGAGTATGCTCCTGTTGAAAGAGAACTTTCTCGTAAGGTTGGAGATATCCGATTCTCTAGTCCTATTGCTATGCGTAATGAGTTCTCTACTATCAGAATTCAGCACAAGGTTCCTGGTTCAATGTTGGGCAAGAAGATTGCATTTGGAATTCCTATGTTGGATGCTAGTGGCAAGAAGGTTGTACAGAACATGTGGATGCATGAGGTACAATGGCAGCTTGAACAGCAGTGGAGCGATTACAAGAACAACTTGCTGGCTTATGGTAGGAGCAACCGTAACAAGAATGGTGAGTATCTGAACATTGGTAAGTCTGGTGAGGTTATTCGTATGGGTGCTGGTCTGTATGAGCAGATGGAAGTTAGCCATACCGACCCCTATAACAACTTCTCTTTGAAGAGATTCATGGATGACATCTACCAGATTTCTCGTTCTAAGCTTGACTTTAATGACCGTAAGTTCTTGGTTAAAACTGGTGAAATGGGTGCTATTCAGTTTAGCCGTGCTGCTCTGACTGATGGTTCTGGTTGGAATCCTATCACTTATGAGTATAGTGCATCTGAGCTTGGTTTCATGAAGCCTACTACATCTAAGATGACTCCTCAGGGAGGTGCATTCCGAATGACAATGCCCCAGGTAACTGAGTTTGTTGCTCCCAATGGTGCATATGTTAAGATTGATGTAGATCCATTCTATGATGATCCAGTTCGTAACAAGATTCAGCACCACCTTGGTGGTCCTGCAATGTCTTACAGATATGATATCTTTGACATTGGTACAATGGATCAGCCTAACATCTTCAAGTGTGCTGTTAAGGGTCAGAATGGTGACTTCACTTCTTATGAGTGGGGTCTGCGTAACCCCTTCACAGGCCAGATGGGTAATCCCTACATGAGCCATGATGAGGATAGTGCGACCATCCACAAGATGACTACAACTGGTGTATGTGTTCTTGATCCTACAAGAACTCTGAGCTATGTACCTGCCGTTCTGGTAGCGTAAGATTTCATAGAAGCAGTGGGGTGGTTAAATCTGCCCCCTGCTTATTTTTCAAACGTAGAAGTATAAATTAAATAAAAGGAGAAGTTAAAATGGGAAGATCAAAAAAAGTAGAAGTAAAGAATGCTGATGCAACAGTAGACTTTAATGAACAGACAACTCAGCAGCTGAATGTAGGTGATATGCCTGCAATGCAGTTGGATGTAGAAGAGATGCAAAGTCCTATGCCCACTATTCAGTGGACTCAGACACAGGAGCCAGCCAGAGGGCAGAAAGCTCCAGAGGAAAAGAAAGAGAAAGAATTGATAAATTGTTTAAGAAACGAGCGTGTTGTAGTAAAGTTCTTACCTAAAGAAACAGCAATGGTTCATAATAAGAATCATGTTCTTTATGGTGGTATGGCTATTACAGCTGTTAGAAACTTTGTAGTGCCAAGACTTTCTTCATCTGGTATTTATAAGAATGTACTTACAAATGATGAAAAGGCTTATCTTGAACATGTAATGGGATTGGAAGAGGGAGCTCTTAGTATTCATAAGAGAGTTGACAATTTCTGGGATGATAGTAATCCTAATGGTATTGGTAGAGTAACCCTTCACAAAGAAGATAACTACTTGAATCTGAGCAATCCTATAGATTACATTAAGTACAAGATTCTTCTTGCTAACAAAGACCAAATCTGTCCTAGTTTACAGGAATATGAGGAGAGGCCTAAAGCAACATATCAGTTTGTGATTGTATCTGAGAATGCAGAAACTCAGAGCAATGTAAGTAAACTGGAAGCCACAGAGCAATGTTGGTTTGAGTTTGGTGCTATTAAGAATGATAAGGATGCTTTACGTGTTATTATTGAGACATTTGAGAAGAGACCTACAAGTCCTCAAGTTAGGCTTGATTATCTTCAGAGTGAAATCAAGAGGTACATTGATAAAGATCCCCGCCGTTTCCTGAGTGTAATTACAGACAAACTGCTACCTGCAAAGGTACTTATTAAGAAGGGTATTGATGCAGGAGTTATTAGTTGGAGAAACAATTTCTATTATTGGAGAAAGGATGGTACTCCACTATGTGAGCTTGGAGAGGAGAGCACATTGAATACAGCAGCAAGGTACTTGAGTTCTCCTAAACATGCAGATTTGAAGTATACACTTGAAGCAAGTGTTAAAGAAGAATAATCACTGCTGATTGGGGAGACTAATAGTTTCCCCACAGCTTTTAAATATAAAAGGTAATATGAACAATCCAGAAATGTCTGCACTCTTTGATGTGCTTTTTTCTAATGTTACAAGTAATCAAGCACCTGGTTTAAATGAAGGCGAGAAAAGTGTTTTTCTGACTAAAGGTCAGAATATGCTTATCAAAGAAGAATTTAATCCAAGAACCGATGGTGTAGGAGGTGGATTTGATGGTAGTCAACAAAGACAGTATGATTTTTCAAGTCTTATTGTTGTGGAAAATCTTATGAACATATCAAGTAACATTGATCCAAGTACAAAATTGGATAAGAGAAGCCTGGTGTTTAGATTTCCATTAAAGTTCTTCCTTGCAGTCAATGAAATATTGTTTGATTCAAAACGTCAATATTCTGTATTACCTTTAAGTTATGATGAATATCAAAGGTTAATGTTAAAGCCTTATAACTTCCCTGTTAAGAGGGGGGCTTGGAGAATATTAACGGGTGTTGCTGAAGATAGTGGCCATAATGTTTATCCAAAAGCTGAAATTATAGGAAAATTTGAAGGTACGCCTACTTATCAGTTAAGATATGTAAAGAGGCCTAATCCTATTATTTTGGAGGATTTAACTAACTACGGTGATGATTTTACAATAGATGGTAAATGGCGTGAAACTCCTTGTGAGCTTCCAGTTGAAATGCATCAGGAAATTGTGGAAAGAGCAGTAACTCTTGCAAAGATTGCATGGCAGGGTGGGACTGTGACCCAGGCTGCACAAGCTGCTGCCCAGAGAGATAACCAAAAATAAAAGATTATGACACTGGAGAATTTTAGTTCAGGTTTTGATGTATTAGCTAATAGCTTCGCTTCTGTCTCTCCATTTGGTAAAGAAAATGGAATAGCAGATGTAAGATTCACAGAATATGAGAAATCTCTGTTCCTAACAGATGCTCAAGAAGTGGTTGCTTTAGATCTATACAATGGTAAGAATCCATTCGGAGAATCTTTTGAACAGACTGAGGAAATGAGAAGATATCTTGCACCATTGATTGCAGAAGCTGAATTAAAGCCAATAGAGAGTACAGAAAGAATCCTTGGAATGGATAGTAAATCTAAGTTCTTTACTCTCCCAGATGGAAAAGGAGAAAAACCTGCCGTGTGGTTCCTGACTTATGAAACTATCATTCTTAGTGATAATAAGGATAAAGAAGGTAATTATATAAACGGCTGTATGCATGGAAAAGCAATAGCTGTTTATCCTACTAAGCAGGACGAATACAATAAAATAAAGAAGAATCCCTTTAGAGGAATAAATAAAAGAAGGGCCTTAAGACTTGATTTATCTGACAATGTAGTGGAGGTTAAAAGTGCTTATGAGGATTACACTTATTATATAAGATATCTGAAGAAGCTTAAGCCTATTGTGTTAGAGGATTTCAGTTTAGAGGAAGTGTCCATAAACGGTGTGAACATACCTACACCTTGTGAGCTTCATGAGGGCCTTCATCAGAAAGTACTCGATTTAGCGGTTGCACTAGCTTTAAAGAGTAGAGGTATTATAGATAAGAATGAGAATAAATAACGCTGATAGTTTTGCCATGACTTGAAGCAATTGTTTAATTTAAATGATTATATACTATGGCTATTTTTTCAACAAATCAAAATCGCCAGTTGTATGTTGCAAAGGCATACAATGCTAGCGTAAGTGATGCATCTGCCAAAGGTACTATTGGCGATGTAAAAATTAAGGATGGTGTTATGTACTTTAAGTACAAGGGTGCCGATAACACTTTGAAGAGTGATTATATTACTCTGAAGAACTGTGAATATCTGAAGGTTATTGCAGCTGAAGAGATGATAGCTCCTTTGAAGGTTACTGAGGTTAAACTTGACAGTACTATCAATGGTGGTCTGCCTGTTACAGGTCAGGATTACATCTTTGGTATTAACTTCCGTCATTGGGTTGGTATGAGTGAACTCGATCAGTATTATAAGGATGCAGCTGTACATGTTACTTCTGCTATGGATAACGCTGAGAAGGTACTCAAGGCCATGAAGAAGGAGTTGGACACTGTCTTTGCAAGAGAGATTGGTGCTAGCAAGGATTCTAATCCTTATCTGAAGTTTGAGGTTAGTGGCAGTGGTGCTAATGCTAAGTTGGTTATTACTGAGAAGCCTCAGGACTGGTCACTTGGCACTGAATCTCAGGAGAGGGTATTGTTCGATGTACTCTGTGGTCAGATTTATACAGGCGGTGAAGATGTAGTATGGGGTATTGTTGAAGATAAGACTCCTACTAAGGCAGTTGCTGCTGCTGGTACTGAGAATGTAAATTACATCGGCAATGGTAAGCAGATTGCAGATCTTGAGTGGTTCTGCATGGGTGAGAGAGGTGATCAGTATAGAATGAAGGGTTGGCCCAACTATATTAAGACTGAGTATCTCGCTGATCCTGATAAGCAGTACCATGCACTTGAAATTCACCACGCCTTTACTGATACTGGTGTAAATAGCTATCGCAGTGAGAAGGACATTACTGTTGTATTTGCAAAGGATGCCCAGGCTGACTTGATTGCTTTTGTAAAGGCTATTGAGGCTGCTGGTGCTACTGTTGCTAAGTCTAATGCAGCTGCTGCTTGGACTTGGTCTAAATTGTGAATTGAGAATATCTGAAGGAGGGTTGGGCAGCCCTTCCCTCCTTTATAGTAATAACCCCACATATGTAATATGAAAGAATATAGATTAATTTTTTCAAGTACTGAGCCTGTTGCAAGGGATTGTATATGGGCTAAACCTGTTGTTGGTGGTTTTACACTATATATGTTACAGAGAGGTATCTTAGTTCCATTAAGAATCGTTGATGATAAGAAAACACCTTATATCCATGACGACACCATATTTGATGTAGCAGATGTACAGCACGGTGAAATTGTAATTGAGGGAATAAATTGGGATGAATAATTCTTAAAGATATTCCTTAAAACAAACAATAATCTCTTTAATAAGCCCCAAGGATGTATTTAAATGATATATCTTTGGGGCATAGTTTAAATAGAACAGTATGAAAGTTAGTGAGTTAATATATGAGATTCTTGATATCCTTAAAGCAGCTTCTTCTGATGATTCTTATTATACAGAGGAACACGTTCTGTTCTTATGTAAGAAATACAGAAGTTTTCTAATTAAGAAAGAGCAGGAGAAAGATAGGAATACACAAGACTCATCTTCTGAATTTGAGACTCAGGAAATCTGTTTGGATTTAGAACCCAAGAAGAATGATTTATTATGCACTAACGGTAGTTATCTTTGGAGTATTCAGAAAGTTCCCCAATTACTGAAGGCCAATTTGCCCAGAATATATCCTTTGGATTATTACCAAAACGTAAATATAAGTTATGTGTCTAGGGATAGAATGAGATATGTGGGCTCAAACAAGTATCTTAAAAATGTTATATATGCCTCTTTAGGGCCTGATATGCATTTATATATTACAAGTAGTAATCCCCAATTTAAATATCTTAAAAAGCTTAGACTAAGTGCAGTATTTGATGATTTTGAAGCTGCTGCTGAACTATCTTGTGATATTAATACGGAGGGCTCAGAAAACTGTGATATATTAGACATGGAATTTCCAATTAGAGATTATCTTGTACCTCCTTTAATTGAATTGGTAGTTAAGGAACTTGCTCCAAATGTATACAGAAGGGAAGATACCAAGAATGATGCAGCCGATGATACTCCTGTATTGAATAGAACCTCTAAATAATCTGTTATGCAAGATATTGAAAACTTCAAAACAGAACAAATAAGAAAAGGCCCAAAGAAGTTTAAAGTAACTAGTTCATGGGGTGTATATGATGCTTATAAGTGGATTAGAAAAAATAAATGGGCGGGTATTGGACAAATTGTAAGTGAGCATGATTTCTATGCTGTAATAAGGCAAATAAACGACATTGTTGCAAAACAACTTGCAGAAGGCAGATCATTTATATTGCCTTGCAGAATGGGTAAATTAGAGCTGAGAAAATATAAGAGGGGGGTATCTATTGTAGATGGAGTGTTGAAAAATACTTATCCTGTAGATTGGATAAAGACATGGGAGTTGTGGTATGAGGATAAGGAGTGTAAACAGAAAGGCATTGTAATGAGAAATGAACAAAAGTATGTTTACAAAGTCTATTATGACAAGCTAAAGGCAAATTATGAGAACAAAGGATTTTATAAATTCTGTCTCAATAGATTTATAAAAATTGATTTAAAAAATAATATTCAAAAGGGTAAAGTTGATACATTATGGTAAGGAATATACAATATACAAATATTAATAGGGTGTTGGATGACCTTCACGATGAGGCTTTAATGGAAGATGTTACCTTAGAGCAGGTAGTCAGATATACCCTTAGATTTATTGAAAAAAACGGTTTTTCTAAATTCTATGAAGACAAACTTGCCAAAGTAGAAATAAATGAATTTAGGGGAGCTTTACCTTGTGATTTAATTAGTGTTAAACAGGTAAAGGATTTATGTACAGGTCTTTGTATGAGATCCATGACTGATAATTTTGGCCCTAAACATGAATGTGTAAGAGAAAGAAGATACTCAGAACATACTTTTAAAACTAGGGGACAAGTAATTTTCACATCTTTCCCAAAAGGAGAAGTAGAGATTGCCTATAAAGCCCTTGCTACTGATGAAGAAGGCTTTCCTATGTTAATAGACAATGAAGTATACCTTTCAGCTTTGGAGTCTTTTATAGCCATGAATGTTATAAGAAATAAATTTAGACAAGGTAAGGTAAACTTGGCTATTTATCAGGATGCACAAGCTCAATATGCAAGAGAAGCAAGACAACTTAACAGTGAATTTATGATACCCAGTGTGTCCGAAATGCAAACTATAACCAATATGTTTAATACTCTTATTCCGAGAAATAGAGAATTTGATTATGGGTTTAGAGATAATGGCAGTCGTCAATATTTAAAAAGACATTAAACTAGAACACTATGCAGAAGAAACAGATGCTCTTTAAGACAAAAGGAATGAACAGGGATTTATCTGTCTCTGCCTTCAATCCTGAATTTGCCTTTGAAAATATAAATCTTAGACTTTCAACAAATGAGAATAATACGCTCTTGAGTTGGGTTAATGAAAAAGGCACTGAAAAGATAAATTTAAAGTGCAATATGAATACAGTTGAAAATCCTATATATGTGGATTTGCCAATTGTTGGAACTCCTATAGGTACAGCTGTTATCAACCATAAGCTTGTTATCTTTACAACAGAAGATAAGGATAGATTATATGTAGTGAGAAAGGAGTGCAATATTTTTACCAACACTTGTATATTTGAAGGTAATCTTAAATTTAATATAGAATACCCTTTAGAGACTCTTGTTTCCTATGAATCAGACAATGTTGAAAAAGTATATTGGACTGACAATTTAAATCAGCCTAGAGTAGCTAATATAGCAAAATTATTCAATAATCATATTAGTGACACGTCAGGAGAAGTTTATACTAAGTTTGATTTTGTCATATCTGCTAAATTAGATTCAACGCTTACTGTTAATAAAAGAACATCTGGTGGTATGTTTGCACCAGGGGTTATTCAATATTGTTATACATACTTCAATAAGTATGAACAGCAGAGTAATATAATTAATGTTTCTCCTCTTTATTACCTCACACACTCAGAGAGGGGTGCTAGTGCTGAAGATAAAGTAGATAATAGTTTTGAAATTACTATTAGCAATCCTGATGAGAGCTTTGATAGGATAAGACTTTATTCTATTCATAGAACCTCTCTTGATGCGACACCGCATGTTCTTGCTTTGGAAGATTTCCCTGTTACACCTAATACCACTATTACATATGTGGATAATGGTTCTAATGGAGCTACAGTAGATCCAATGGAAATGTTGTTTATAGGTGGTAAGGAGATTCTTGCTTACACAATGGAGGAGAAGGATCAAACCCTCTTTTTAGGAAATATTACACAGGTGAATAGTGACATTTCTGATGTACAGAGGTACTTTGATAAAATCAGAAATGAAAATAATAGAATAAACATTGAATTTGTCAATGGTGTTAAAGTAAAAGACATACCAGCTACTGACTGGGAGTATATCCCAAACAATCCAAAGTATGGGAGTATCATAATAACAGGTATTCAAGGGTATGATAACATTGAGCAGGCCTTTTTAGATAATAAACCATTAAATGTTTTCTATAATAACAATGGACTCATATATATTGGTTTTTACGGAACTCAAGAAGATATTCCTTCTGGAGATACCGTCATAACTATTATAGGCACTGAAATTAATGAAGAGAAGTATAATGTATTGAAAGATTCAACTGGAAGTTTATATGACAATACATTTACACTGAACAATAGTCGTAGAAAAGTAACTACGTTTAAGGGAGGGGATTATTATAGATTCGGATTTCAACTTCAGAAAAATACTGGAGAGTGGACTGAACCCATCTTTATAGATGATGCACAGAATGATAAATATCCTAGAACCTCTATTTTTGATGAAAGGGTTAATCTTGTACACGCAGAAGCAGAGGTATCTTTAAGTGTATTTATAGATTCAACTAGTCCCTATTACATTAAAGACTTCAACAAAGTCTATAAAAGAATAAGACCTATTATAGTATATCCAGATATAAATGACAGAGTTACATTATGTCAAGGTGTGCTTAACCCTACAGTATTTAATGTAGAAGATAGAAAGGAGGGAATTCCTTATGCTCAGGCATCTTGGAATTTTAGACCATATTCTATTTGCAAACAAGCTCAAAAAGAGAATGACAACAAAGTTGAATTCTTAAGAAGAGGTGATGAAGCTGAAGCTCCGAGTGATCCTAATGGTTATACTGTAATGATGTTAAGAGTAAAGGCTTCTGAAGCTGGATACTATTTTAAAGAAAAATGTATTGACTTTCAACATAATGATAAGGGGGAGGGTAAATATCCTTACTATACAGCTTTGGTATTTAATATAATCAATATTAAAAATAAGAGTGATGATGTTAATCTTACCGAATGCTGGGATATTTTATTTTGGATGCCGAAAGTAAGGGGGAGTATGAGTATTATAGAATATGAAAGACTCATAAGGGCAGATATGTCAAGTGCGTCTGAATATTATGGACAACCTGACAATAAGATGTATAGGCTATGGTTTTGGACTGGTTTTGATGAGAATAATGTAAGAAGATATGCCCTTCCTGATGGTGTGGTCGCTGATGATTTCTGTAGACTTTTAAGATATACAGGTTCTGAAGAAAATGTATACTTTAATGTAAGTTTTCGAAAATGTGATTTTAAATATAAAGATGAGTCTCTTATATATCAGTTGTTTATTGATGCAAGATTGCATTATGGTGACTATACCATATCCCTTTACAAAGAAAAAGGCAATGTAGCAGTTTTTAACCATTATGCCTCCTTGTATTCAATGTCTGATATTGATACAGTAAATGTTTTTGACGGTACATCTACTTCAAAGATATATTATCTTCCTACCTGTAACAGGTTAAAAGAGGTTGAAATACAAAATTCAGTAACAAAGTATGATACTCCTTTCGATCTTACAATTAATGAGGATGCTGAAAATACAAATACTCAATTCTTTGTTGATCAAAGTATTGTAACGTTGAATTCTCCTGACTTGGAATTTGATACAATTGTACAAAACTATCCAACAGATAATCTCAAACTTCGTATTATAGGTGTATTACCTATAACTGCGAATGCCTCCTCCCATAAGATAACTACATCTTCTTCCATGATTCCTCTTGATTATCAAACAGAAGAAGATGATAATGGCTATATTAAAGAGGCTAAAGATTTTGGAAGGGGAGAACTTGATATTAATACTTATTATCTTAATAAGAATATAGATGCAGGTTATAGGATGATTGCTGAATATATGTGGGAAGATGCATGGATAGATGTAAAAGCTGATAAGGCAGTTAGCTCTTATCCTGAAGCAGCACATTACCTTATATATCCTTGGCAGGTTGCAAGGTCTCTTACAAACGATTCAAGAGGTAATTCAAGTGCTTCTTCAGTTCTTAAGACCAAAATTTCTTCTCAGCTATTATATTCTTGCAATACTGCATATTTTGCTACTCATAGTATTTATAAATGTACTGTTTCTGGAAATACTACTCCTATCAAGTTGTATGATTTTGGAAAAACAGAAACCTGTGTACATTTACAAAATAATGAATTTATTGAAAACTTACGACTGTCAAAACAAGTACAAGATAGTCCCTTGAATGTAAACTATTATGCAAATGTTGACAAGTCCCTTGTTAATGATAGAAAATGGAGAACTCATGCAAGAGGTTATTTCTCTAATGCAAATAAGCAAGGTGCTGTTCTAATGAGATATAAGTCTGGCACTCATGCTGTTATGTCTTTACCTGCTTATAGTGTTGGAGATAATAAAGTAAATATTCTTCCATATGCTGTCTATGATAGCAATGGTGATACGATTTATGCTGGAAAATACGAAGGAACTGGTGGTAAGACTTTTTGGGGAGATAGGATAGCCTTTAATCAGGAAGGTATAGATATAAGAAGCAGTCTGATTGATAGAAGTCTTGCATTAAATAACAGTAAGCCTTATGCTACTTTATGGTTAGCAGAACTTTATAAGGATGTTGATCCAAGTTACATATTTGGAGGTAAAGGTATACAGGCTGTTCAAGCTAACAGATGGCTTGTAGGAGGAGAAGCACAGAGCATTGATACAGAATCTCCTATGACACTTAAATGGACTGAAGGAGATACTTTCTATCAAAGATATGATTGTTTGAAAACTTATCCGTATTCAGATCAAGACTCCAATCAAATGGTGGAGATATTCTCTTTTATGTGTGAGAGTCATGTTAATCTTGATGGTAGATGGGATAGAAATAGAGGACAAAGGGATAACACTATGATATCTCCTGTGAACTTTAATCTGATGAATCCTGTATATAATCAGAAAGATAACTTCTTTAACTATAAAAAGACGGAAGATGACAAGGTATTTAAATTTCCAAACTTGATTACATTTACCAAAACAAAAGAAAGTGGTGCTGAGATTGATCAATGGACTAATATTACACTATCGTCTAATTTAGAACTGGACGGCAGTAAAGGAGAGATTCGGTCTATACAAAGATTGAATAACCAACTCTTTACTTTCCAAGATAGCGGTATATCTCAAATACTCTACAATGAAACTGTTCAGATAGCTTCTACAGAAGGGGTACCCATTGAGATAGCTAACTCTCAGAAGGTTCAAGGAAAGAGATATTATAGTAATTCTATAGGATGCTCTAATAAATACTCTATCTGTAATACTCCTTCAGGTATTTATTTCATTGATTCTAATGATAAGGGTATATATCTATTTAACGGTGAACTGAACAACCTCTCTAATAAGTTTGGATTTAATACATGGTGTAAGACTAATATTTACTCTAATAAGAAATGGAATCCTGTATCTTTTGAGGACTTTGTAACTTATTATGACAGGCAAAACCAAGATGTTCTCTTTATTAATAAAGAGCACTGTTTGGCATTTTCAGAGAAGCTTGGAGCCTTTACATCATTTTATAGCTATGAGAATACTCCATATTTCTGTAGTTTGGATGAGGATGGATTGTGGTGGAAAGGAAAGGATTTATGGCTACATAGAGGTGGTGACTATTGTAAATTCTTTGGTAATTATAAACCCTTCTCTACAACTCTTGTAGGTAATCCTGAGCCTCAAGTAGATAAGATATTTACTAATCTTGAGTTTAGGGCCTCAATAGATGGAGAGGGTATAGACGAAGGGATTAATCACAAGCCTTTCTTACCGTTTGATAAGTTAGAAGCCTGGAATGAGTATCAGAAAGGCTACACTAATCTTAAAGATAAAGATGGCCACAGTCCTTATAAACATCACGATGGTGATGATTCCACTCTGTTGAGAAAGTTTAGAATATGGAGATGTGATATTCCTAGAGATAATGATAACAATGGAAGAAAAGCACATCCTATGGATAGAATGAGAAATCCTTGGCTGTATCTTAAACTGGAGAAGAAGAATGATACATCCAAGAGAACAGAAATACATGATGTCGTGATGACATATTTTGATTAGTGTTATTAGTTTAAGTTAATTGCAAAGTGTAGGGAGTGTTAGTAAAAAACTTTCACTCCCTTACTTTTTAATTAAATTATGGACTTTACTGAAAGTAAAGATTTATTTTTGCATTATAAATAGTATTTTGTATATGAAGAAAGATAGACTATATACAGTAAACAAGTGGAATAAGTCTGCCGTTGGAAATGTGTTCGATGAAGGGGGGTTATTTAAACCTCAAGGTTATTTAGCACCTTCTTTAGGTGGTACTCAATTCAGTTCTACTTCAAATCTAGGTATAAATAATATAAATCTCACAAAGCCAAATACAGTCCCTAGAGTTAATTGGAGCAATGGAGTAGAGAGATCAAAAGCTATAGGAACAAGTGCTGGTAAATTGGAGAATTTCAGAAAAGCTAACGGTCTTTCATCAGTTACCTCCAAACCTAATGTATCTGGAAATGTAAGACTGTTGCCTTCGATAGGAGCAGTTGGTGCTGCTCTTGGAGGTGTGGCAGGAGATGCAATCAGAGGAGGTTTTGATGATGGTGGAGTAGGAAGTTCTATTCAGAATATTGGTGGACAAATAGGTTCTCTCATTCCTGGTCCTGTTGGTGGTTTTATAAGTTTTGGTTCTGGTGTTGTTGGAGGTCTATTCTCCAGAATGTTCGGTGTAAAAGAAAATAAAGAAAACACCAATTTCATTAAACAAAATACTCAAAATGCTATCAATAGCGGTAACACTCTTGCTGCTTCTTCTGATAATGCGTCTTTGGTTAGTAATGCTGGTAAGATGATAGGAAGCTCTGGATTTAATTGGGAAGATCTTTATCAGAACGGATGGTTTACTTCAAAAGGAACTAGATTGGGAAACAATCTTATAGCTAAAGAGAATACTGGTTTAAATATCCAGTCTCATGGTTTGGCTACTGGTGCTGAAAATGTTGATACTAATATGGACAGAAACGCATTAAAGAATTTTGCTGCATTTGGTGGGCCACTTGGTACTAATATGGGTGCAGTTGATTATGGGTTTATGAGCGATTTTCTTACGATGAAAAATAATCAGAAAAATACAGAAGGTTTAGATAATCCTTTTGCAGGCGTATCACCTGCTTTCTTTGCTAAAGGAGGCAAGATAGAAATTAAGCATCCTGGCAGGCTTACTGCTCTTAAGAAGAGGACAGGTAAGACTGAGGCTGAATTATGGGCAGAAGGTAATCCTTCAGTGAGGAAAATGATTACTTTTGCTAGAAATGCCCGTAAGTTCAAACATGCTTATGGTGGTTACTTGGACGCAGTAAATAACCTTCTTGCATTTGGCGGGGATTTAGAGACTCATGGAGGAGATTATCCTACGAAATTAACTCACATAGACGCAGGTGGTTCTCATGAAGAAAATCCTAATCAAGGGGTTCAGATTGGTAAAGACCAAGAAGGTACACCCAATCTTGTTGAAGAAGGAGAGGTAATCTATGATGATTATGTTTTCTCTAATAGAATATCTGTAGACGATGCAACTAAGGAAAGATTCAATCTTAGTAAAAAGAAGGATTTAACATATGCTGATTTGGCTAAAAAGCTTGAAAAGAATATAGCTGAAACTCCCAATGATCCAATTAGTCAGGCCACTTTTAAAGCTCAAATGCAAACTCTTCAAGAGGAGCAAGAGAGGCAGAAACAAGAGATGGAGACTAAAAGAGCTAAAGAAGCATTTGAATCTCTATCCCCTGAGGAACAAGTAGCCGTAATGCAACAACAAGCAGCACAAGAACAAGCTGCTCAAGATGCTGTTATACAAGAGGAAGCTATGACTCAACAGCAAGTACAGCCTTCTCCTGAAGAGATTGCTATGGCTCAGCAACAAGAGCAGATGACACAGCCAGAGATTGTTGAGGATCAGTCTGTTATGGCAGAAGGTGGTAATCTCTTTGAGGAAGGAGGAAGCAAGAAGAATGTAGGTACTTGGAAGAATGACAAAGAGAACCACTGGGATGTATTTACCAAGCCTGGTTTAAAAAGATACATTGAGAATATCAGGCAGAGATTGGATATGGCTCCTGATGAAGAGTCCAAGACTGCTGTCAGAAAAGATGCTATGAATGAACTAAATAGTCTTCAGCAAAGTTACTATGACCATATCAGAAATGGTATAGGCAAGTCTAATTATGGGTACAGTGAGGATGTGCTTAACCACCAGAAACTGTTTGACAGGTTGTTTGGTAATACAGGTTTCTATACCAAGGATGACAATGGCAATATCAAGAATCTCATTGCAGAGGCAATCAATCTTCCAAAAGGCGCTGCCACAGAAGACAAGCCAGATAACTGGTTTGATGGCTACAATGGCCCTAGGACATCTATCAGAAACTTTGGTAGCACTTCTTATGGTGATGATGCCTACTACAAGGACTTGGTCGATGACTTTGCAGACCTAGGACTGACTTATGCTCCAAATGATAACTGGAAGGATGATAATGGAACTCTCTATGGACTTTCCATTCCAGAGATAGACGCTGCCAAAGAAGCCGCAGAAAAAGCTCCTAAAGTATGGGACTGGAATACTGGCAGTTGGATTGACAGGCCAGCAGAGGCAACATCAGAACAAAAAGTATTAACCCCTACTACACCCACCCCTACTCCCCAAATCACTAGTGAGGATGAGGATGTAGTACCAAGACATAGAGCAGAATGGCCAAGATATGCAGGATTATTTGGCCCTGTTACTGGATTGACAATGATGACTGCTGGTATAGGCAGACCCGACTATTCAGGTTTAGATTCTGCGCTTGCTATGGCTAGTGAGGCTTCTAATCAATCTACATATATTCCAATAGGAGACAAGCTTCAATATTCTCCCTTGGATATATGGTACGAGCAGAACAGGCTTGATCAAAATTCAAGAGCTACTGATAGGGTTTTGACTAATTCTTCTAATCCTGCTAGAATGGCAGGTATTCTTACTAATAGCTATAATAATCAAATTGCCAGTGCAGAGTTAGGAAGAAAAGCTCTAGAGTACAACGATACTAAGAAAGCTCAAGTAGCAGATTTCAATAGAAATACTGATTTGCAAAATAGTCATATGGGCCTACAGTCTTCTATTTATAACGCTGAAATGGCTAATAAGGCTAGACACTATAGGTCTAGTTTAGCCGCAGATATTGCAAGACAAAAATTGGAGAATGAGGCAGGTTGGTACAATTCTCTATATAGTAATATTAATAATCTTTACAAGGGTATGAGCGAGCTTGGCAGAGAGAATGAAGATAAAAACTGGAGAGATATACTTGCTTTATCTGGAGCTTTTGGCAATCTTAATCCTGAAATATACAAACAGCTGAGAATTAAGAAAAAGAGTAGAAAATGAAAGAACGTTTAACTGTTTAAAAACGGAGGAGTAAAATATGCCAAACTATAATTATGTTGTAGATAGTAGCTTTCGTCCTTATAGCTTTCAAGAGATGTTACAGCCTCTTACTATTTATAAAGGAGAATACGATAAAACTGAGGCAGCTTATGACGATTTAGCCAATAAAGCTAATATGTTCAAATATCTTGAACAAGTAGCTGAGGAGAATCCCAACAGTCAAGCAGCCAAGATATACAAAGGTTATGCTGATGATATGAATAAAGCTTTTACTGATTTCAGCAAAAATGGCCTTAATATGGGTAATAGAAGAACTCTGATGAATCTTAAGAAAAGGTATCAAGGCGAAATTGGTCAGTTGGAAACAGCTGATAAAGCTCTTCAGAAGGAAAGGGACTTCAGGCTTCAGATGAGAGCCAAAGATCCCTCTATGCTATATGCTTCTGAGCCCACAATAGATGATTTCTTAAATAATAAAACACCTAACTTGTATAATGTTAGTGGCGAGGATTTAAGAAAAGAGGGTGCTCAGTATGCTGCAAGTGCCTCAGCAAGAATATATGGCGATACTAAGATAAATGACACAGTATCAAAGTATTATCAAGAGTTTGTTCAGACTCAAGGTTATAGTCCTGAGAAGATAGCAGAGTTTCAAAGTAATTTGGAAGCTATTCCAGAATTTAAGAAAGCTGTTGATGATATCATGAAGGCTAGAGGCGTTGAAGATAACCTTACTGGCAGTAATTATGATAAAGCCAGACAAAGCATTATTAACGGTATTATGGAAGGTGCTCTTTACAAAGAAGCAAGAAATATACAGCGAGACTATGATGTCATGACTGCTTCTGAAAGAGCAAGTAATGCCAGAGCCTTAGAGGGGCAGAAGTTACAAGCAACAATGGCAGGCTTAGTACCAGACAAAACTAGTCCTACTGGTTACAGATATGATGCAACACAAGATCCAAAACACGCAACAGACATTTGGATGTATAACGTTGATAATGGAAGAATTACTGGGATATCTGACGAATATATAAATTATGTAAGGAGAGGAAATGTTTTACCCGGAAGAAGTAATCTTAAGACAGATAATAATACAAAACCAGCAAATTTAAGCAAAAGTGCAGCAGATTTAATTGTTAATAAAGGAAAAACAACAACAGGTGAGCTTCTTGTAAACAATGGGGATGGGACATATACCACAACAAAATTAGACTTAAAAAAGGCATTTCCTATATTTCATGCTGATGCTTTTAGAAATGACGCTGAAAATGGATTTGATTTAGAGGCTGAAGATACCTTTAGTAGCAAACCTTCTGAAGCTGAAGATTACAAGTATGAAAACTTAAAATCAGAAAAAGCTAAAAAACAAGTCCGAGATTATGTGAGGAACTTACTTCCTGAGGTATGTGAAAATATGTCTGACGAACAGATAAAGAAAGTAGTTGGCATAATGGAGTTTAAACGGGATTATGATTTTGCCAGTGACAACTCATTTAGATTGTATATTCCAGGTGTAGACGTTGAAGGAAAAATTAAAAACGTCAGCGCATTTAATAATTTCGTTGGCAAGCTTAATAACATTATCATGGAGGATATTGATATGCAAAATGACGGTGAGCATAATGGTATTTAACTTTAAATAAACATGTTATGGCAAATAGAATAGGACTTACATTTAATCCATATAACACTTTTCAGAATAGTTCTTCTAAAGCTGATCAAAGTGTTCCTACTGTAGCAGATGACTATTTTAACTATCAGGTTCCAACATGGAATTCAAAACAATTAAAGAAGGCTACAGAGTTCGTTAATTGGGCTGTGAATACTCCTGTTAAAGAACAGGTTGAACAGTTCAATGTAATGTCAGATATCAACAGATGGGATACTGGATTTGGTGGACTCAGTGATGAGGAAAGAGCATTGTGGGAACAAGAAAATGCAGACAAGATAGCTGATAAGTCAGACATCTTTAAAGAAAGATTATGGAAAAATCAAGAATATGTTAAACATCTTGGAATAGATGATTATACAAACGCTATAACTCACGGAGCTGATACAGAAGCAAGGGATGCAAGGTTAGAAGACTATCTTTTATCAAAAGCTGTGTATGACAAATATAAAGGCAATAACAATATCACAGCTTTGGAAGAGCTTACACTACAAGGTAAGAGAGATTTGCTCAAGTCTAATTATTTATCACAGCAGATGCTTGATAATAAAGAAGAGCAAAATCCTAAGAAGCAAGAACTCTTATTATTTAAGCCCGAAACATGGGAAGAAGGTATTAAGAATTGGTGGGATTATTCTTTAAAAGACAGAGCTTCTGCTGCGTGGGAGGGTTCTAAGTCAGGTGCTAAGTCATATGCCTTCTCTGGAAGTATTGCAGGAGGATTAGTAGGTGGAGGTGCTGGTCTTGGTGCTGGTATAATCATGGGTGTTTTAGGAGGTGGAATAGGAGGATTTGCGCAAGGCATTCTTCATCCTGAAGATTCTTATGATGTCGCTACTACAAAGAAACAGAAGGAAAATGATGAAATACTTGATAAGATTATTGTAGCAGATAATGAAAGAAAGAAGGAACTTGTAGCAGAAGACCAAGCCAGCAGGTATGAAGAGTTGTATCAAGCATACAACAATGGTCGATTATCTTCTGGTAAAATTGATGATTGGTTTGATGATATAGCTCTTAATGGCAAAAGAACATATAAAGACTCTTTAGGGAAGGTTCATGAAGAAGACTACATAGGCTCTAATCATTATAGTGCTTTTAAAGATTCTGGCGAGTTTGAACACTTTGGCACTTTGGATAAACTGAGATATATTGCTCAAACAGAAGCTATTGCAAAAAAGTTTGGTATGAATTCTGCTATGCAGGTATTAGACCAAGATATGCAGAAATATGCAAGTGAACATCAAAGTGGATGGTTATGGGCAGGGCAGTCTGGAATGAATATAGCAGTAGGTGGTGTTTCAAATCTGGCTAATAACGTTGTAGGTTTAGGAGCTTTGGCTACTTATTTGACTTATGGTACGTTAGGCTCAATTAATGGAGAAGACTTCAATGAAGCAGGAGATAAGGCCTTATCAAATTATTTGGACGGTAAAGATGCAAGTGGAGAAGGCAACAACTCCATATTATTAAATCCTCAATATTGGAATAAAGTAGATCAATATAATACCCTAGATCCCGATGCCATTGCAAAAGCCGATAAGAATGGTGGGGTTTCTAGGTGGAACAATGTTGTTATGCCTGGTACAGAAGGAGACTTCTGGACATGGAATACTGCTAATGAAGCTCTTAGAATGACCAAGTTTGCATGGTCAGATTTGCTTAAGAACCACCTTCTTAGCAAATTTGTTCAATCAGCTTCCACAAAACTTTTAAGGGGAACTGAGATATCCCCAGGTGTGTTGTCTTCAGAATCTCCATTACGTGCAAAGATAGCTAACAAAATAGGTCATGGAAGTATTCTTGCTGGAAGTTCATTAGGTATTGACGTTGCCTACGGTATGCAAACTTATAATGACGTTCTTGCGGAAAATAATGCTAAAGTAGATGAGCTTGTAAGAAAAGATACTGACGATGAACTTAAAGAATGGTTGCAAACTCCACAAGCAATGCAAGAGTTCCGAGAATTAGTTAATGCTGCAAATGAAAGAAGGAAACTTAATGCTGGAGAAAATGCTACATCTGTTGCTTTAAATGAAGAAGAAGCATGGAAGGCTTATGTAGAACACTCTAGAAGAAGGATACTTGAAAAACAAGAGAATAACCATTTGGAAGAAAGAGAACAAGCTAGGGCAGATGCTGCTCATAGTTATGTTTTAGACGCAACCATAGAAGCAGCAAGAATGGCTCCTACAAATGGGTTATTCAAAAGCTATCTCTTCGATAAAGGAACTTTGGCGGCAATGGGAGTTAATAATCCTTATTTAGGAACAACGGTTAAAGACGGTAAGCATACTTTAGCAAAATGGGCAAAAACCAAAAAAGCTTTAGCACAAGTTAGTAATCAAATATGGGGAGGCTTTCAGTCTAATTATTTTGATGATGTAACAGTGGGGTTTGCAAAGGCTTATGGCATACAAGATTTCAATAACTATCTGCTGCAAAAGTATAATCCCGCTGCATATGGTACTGTATTGGATAATTATCTAAATCCAATTGTTGCTGGTATGGCTGGAGCAGAAGAGGCCATGGCTGATAAAAGATCCTTTATAGATGGTGGAGTAGGAGCTTTAGGCGCACCTGTAACATTTAGTCCTAATATAGCAGGAGCTATTACTCATAAACAGAGAATGAAACAGCTTGCAGAATCTATTGAAAAGGCTGAAAAATCTGGGAGTAAAGTAGCAGGTATTCATTGGTCAGAACTTGTAGGGGACTTTGTCAATAATCCTATACTTCAAGCTGTTGCCGATGCACATTCTGCTTCAAGATTAACACAAAATGAAATAGATAGAGCTAATAAGACAATAAGTGAACATGCTTATGCGTTGGATAACATGACAGAGACAATTTCTTCTCTAAACCAAGTAGAAGCTAGTAGAGAAGGAACAAGTATTATGGAAGCCAAAGACGCAAAGGATAAAGCTGCATTTACATTGGCAATGGCACTGTTAGACTTAAAGAAGAATGGTGCTGTTACGAATACTCAGGCAGAACCTGATAAAGCTAAGTGGAGTAGGAAAAAGAAAATTGCCAATTCCTTAATAGGCGCTTTTAATACAGTATTAGGAAGTCCTATCTTTGACTCAATGGATACTTCTTATGGTAGGGCTATACAAACTCTTGAAGATGCAGCTGCCATAGATGAAAGTTCGGATGAAGAACAAGTTGAAAGGCAGAAAGAACTGCTAAAGACCTTCATTGGATTAGATTCTAATAAGGGTGTATTAGAAGGATTATCTACTGATGCTCAGATTGATATTGCAAAGTCCAGACTTAAAGAGAATGCACAGGGCCTGTTAAATATAATGGAGAAGACAGAAGACTTACAAGAGAAATTCTCTAAGTCTGTTGGAGCTACATATCATCCAGAAGTTGCCAAGCAACTGATGTATCAATATGTAATGAATGATAGATTCAAGGAAAGATTGAAGGAGCTTGAAGGGAAGATTTCTAATAGAACTAGCTGGGAAGAATCAATAGATACTCCCAGTAATCCATTTGCTAAATATGGAAGCAAGAAGGGTTGGGAAAGAAGTCTTAAAGCTCAGGAAGGAAGGGTAGAAGAAGCTAGAAGGAAGCTAGAGAAAGCCCAACAAGATGCCAAAAAAGAGGACAATCCTAATTTAAGTATTCGAATGAATGCAACACTTAAGGAATTAAGATATAGAGAAGAAATATTTGCAAAGGAAAGATTAGACAAAGAGCAGGCTGCTTTAAATAAAATTAAAACTGATGAAAAAACCTTTGCTGATGGGGCAGAAGAACAAATAATATCTGCTAAGGATATTCTCAAATTAAATGCTGATGATAGACTTAGGATGCTTGATGATTACTATAGGGATGACTATTCTAACGCCCAGCAAGAAGAAATAGATAAAGCAAAAAATCTTCTTGTAGAAGATGGTACTGTCCTTAATGATGCGATGGAAAGGATAAGGGATGCTGCTATATTAACCCATAGGATAGAAGATAATATGGAAGCAGCCAAAAGAATTATGAAGGATCCTATAGGAGCTAATTACCTTCAGCAAGCTTTGGTTGAAAATAGAAAGAAGAATATTATTGATTTCTTTAACGATAAGATAGTTGGAGAAGCTTTTAGAGAAGTGCTTAATGACTCCGAAGCAACCCTTTCTGAAGAAAATATGACTAAAAAAGCTAGAAATTATTCTACTGCCATATTAAGGGGAATATGGGATACTGCCGAAAAGTTAATGAAGGATAAGGCTAGAATTGTCTCTGATAAAGATCTTCAGACTATACAAGATGGTATTGATAATGTTTTGACAGAAAGAAATGAAGCCAGAAAGAAGGTTGTAGAATTAGATAGATTCTTAAAAAAATCCAAAACCGTTAAACATACTGAGGAAACACCTGATACGTCTGAACGAATTACAACAGATAGAACACTGACAGATAATGACAAGGGACTGATTTACTTAGCCTTAGATTTCTTAGCGGAAAGAGGATTCTCTACTGATGATATGGTAGGACAAGTTCAAACAGAGGACTTTCAAAAGTATATAGAGGAAAGAAATCATTCTGTTGATGCTGATGGGGAAGTAGTTAGTGTGGAAGACAGAGTTAATTCTGTACAACCTCAATATATGGCCCAGTTAGCAAGCGATGTGGTTAATAGTTTCAATGAGACCAAAGAAACCTCTGATAAGGCTATGACCCCCAAAGAAACCGCAACTCAGCCACAGAGTGTGGCCACCACTCCTATTGAAGTTAAAGGTGAAAAACAAACTCTAACTACTATGGAGGAAGGAGAGCCCAGACCTGATGAGAAGCCTGCTACAAGGGATATATTCGGCCTTAAGAAAAAGAAAATTGAACAGCCAATAGAAGAACCAAAGAAATCTGATAAGAACGATGCTGTATTAAGCAGTGCGGCAACACTAAATTCTAACCTGATAGATGATGTGGCCTCTTTACTAGAAGCCATAAATAAGATGGAAATGCCAGAACAGACAAGAGATAAAATCAAGGATATTATGTCTTCGCATTTGGCTAATACTGCGTTCACTAATATTAAAGCTTTACAGAATAAGATTTTAGAAGATGCCCTTATAACAGACCAAAGTGAAGCCCCTCAGATAGATGTTATGGTTACTAAACTCTCAAATTTGGAGCTGAAGAAGGAGGAAGAGAAGGTTGAAACTGTAAAGGAGAAAGAGGATGGTAAAACTAATAACCCCCTCTTCCCCAACTCCAACTCTCCTATTACCACTCTAGAATCAAGAGATTTAGATGCACTTCTTAAAAATCCTGTCTGGAAAGACTATATCAAACAACATAACGTAGTAGCTTTCTTACAGAAATTTTCTGATGCTCTGGCAAACGAATATGAAAAATGGAAAAAAGATAAAAAACAAGGGCCTTTACATCAAGGACAATTTGTTTTTATTTATGATCCGACAGTGACTCAGAAAGTAAAAGAAGAAATAGAGGGAAAAGGCTATAACTACGTTGCTGCAATATCTGCTCCAGTTATTCTAGCGTTAGAAATTACTAATAAGAACAAACATCTCATTGATGACGAAAGCAAGTTGATTCCTATTAAAGACAAGACCGATAATAAAATCCATAAGTATCAAGTAGTAGGAGTTATGCCTAGTAGTGAGGTTAGGACAAGTGATTCAGAAGCTATGAAAAAAACTGCCACAATGATGGGTTCAATTCGAGGTAGAATAAATTGGGAAGATTCTGATGCTCATGTCTTAAGATATGCTCCTAAGAAAGGAAGTAAATATAACGGCACTACAATTACAATGCCAGTAGACCAAGCTCATATAAACAGTCATACAGAAGAAGATGCCATACCGCATGGAACTCAAGAAACACCCAAGACGAGTGTGCAGCAATTGATGGAGGAAAATGTTGCTTCTGATATAGAAACTTTGATTAATGCTACCGAAGAAGAAAGACAATCCTATCAAGAAGCAAAAGAGATAAACAGTCTTCAGGAAGTTAGAAAAACTTCATTGTATGAAAAGATGCGAAAGACATTCTTAGACAGACTAGTAAAGAGGGAGGTTCCTGGCAAAGATGCTGATGATCCTAATAGTAAAGAACTTGATTTCAGAATACAAAAGGGAACCAATGACTCTTTGAAGAAGATTGTTCTATTAAAGAATATGGAAAATATTACAGATAAGAACACAGGTCGTCCTATTGTAGAAGAACTTCGAGAAGTAGATAATGAAGGAACCAATTCTCAGGAGATAATTAATTCTAATTCTAGATTTAGGAGATTGTTTAATCAGCTTTCCAAAATAAAGCTTCCTAGTGGATTGTTTGATTCAAATGGTAATCCAGTTAATGTTAGTCAGTTTAAAAAAACTCTTTCTGAATTTGGAGAAAGTGTTAGGACTGCTATAAACAACAACCTTATGGTTGGTAGAAACTCTCTTATTGTTGATGTAGAGATAGGAGAAGGTTTACCAGCGGAGAAGGTAATAAGCATAAAAGCATATTATGGGGCAAAAGCTGATGAGAACCTCCTTTCAACTCTTACTACTAGGTATAACGAAAAGTTAAGCCCAGCTGAATATGCATTATTCTTAAAAGATCTTATTTTAGATAAAGAAGGAAATGTCAGAAAGAGTAAAGATGATTCCAGATATGATGCCGTTAAACTTCAAGTAAACTATGAGGATGTAAACAGTATGCATGATGCTTCTACCAAAGAGGCCAGAGAAGCTGCTAGAACTAATCTAGAAGAGTTATATGATGATGGAATCTGGGAAATGCAAATGACCAAACTAGTCTATCCTTCAAGAAGTGTAGAAGTTAACATTAATAATAGGATGAGAAATGAACTTTACACAGATAAAGTTCCTACTCCTGATGCTGCTATTACTGTGACAGAGCAACTTCCTGTAGGACAGACAGACAGCCCAGCAGGTGTTGTTGATGGAGATACAGGTATGATAGTTGAGCCCTCATCAAAGGAATCTATTGTCAGCAGTATACCAAAGATTATAATAAATGCCGTTAACAAAATGATTGAAGATTCTAAAACAAGAAACTTAACAAATGATGGCAGACATTATATTATACAGGGACAAATTTGGTCAAGGGTCACTTCAATCAAATATGCTCTTGATGAAATGGGAGAAAGATTTGATCCTAATAGTCCCTATGCTACAGTATCTTCTAAACTAGGTGATAGTATTGATGAATTTGGTAGGGATGTCTTTAATGGTGTATTTGACAATATGTCGGAACAAGAAAGATTAACTGCCTTTGAAAGGTATGCCAACTCAACATCAAAAAATTATGCCGAGGCATATGCAGCTCTTAAGGCATTTGAAACTAGATTAAGGGGAAAAGGTCAGGTTATTATTCAGACTAGCTATACTGAGAATGGTGAGTATAACCCTGGTCATATTACAGCCAAAGGTGAGCTGAACGTTACAGTTAAAAAAGAAAATGGCGTAGGGACTGAGGAAGTCAGAGTAGCAGGTACACTAGACGTATTGGCTATAGACAGAAATGGCAATTTGCATATCTATGACTTTAAGACAAAACATAACAACATACTTACCAAAGAAGAAGCAGAGAGTTCAAATAAAGGTTATGATAGGCAGCTCTCTATGTATGCAAAGTTCCTAGAGGATGAATATGGTTTGCAAGTAGCTAGTATTAATATTATTCCTATTCAAGTAGAATATCCTAATCCTAAGACAAATGAAGATTATGTACAACAAAGACCTAATAGTAATCAACTATTACGAAAGAATGTTACAGGAGAATATGAAGTCTTTGATAGTGCAAATTATAAAGTTGGAGAAGAATTCAAGCTTAATAGATTGTCTGATGAAAAATTAGTAGCAAGCTTTGATAAGATGGTTGACGCTGAGAAAGAAGCTATAGTAGAAGCTATTCAAGATCAGAGTGACACTCCAGCAGAAACGATTACATCTACTGAAGAAATTGTTAACAGTCAACCAATTATTCAAGAGCAAAAGATGTCCCCAGCAGACGAAGGATTAGGATTTGATGTGAATAGTGATACATCTTTCCTAGACGAACAAGGTGGTACTGAAGAAGTAAGAGTCGATGATTCACCAGAAGGAACAGCGGATGCTGTTAATCCTAATGACGAAGATGGTTTCTTAGCTAGAATCAAGAAGTTAAAGAAAGATTGCGGAGGTCATGTATAAATTGGTAATGAGTAAAGCCTCTAACTCTCTATGGGTTAGAGGTTTATTTTATTTATAAGCGTTGTTTCATAAGCTAAAATAAATTAAGGTACTTTGTGGTGTTTTGCAAAACACAATAGTATTAACGATTAATTTATTTTAGAAATGGAAAACAATCTTTCTTATGCAGATTTTGCTGCAATGGCAAACAACGGTGGTGCTAACAGTCAGTGGAACAATCCTTTTATCTACCTATTGTGGATGATGTTCTTTGGTGGTAATGGCGGTTTTGGTTGGGGCAATAACGGTGCTGCAAATGCTGCACAAATCCAAAACCTCAGTGACTTGGTTTCTGACAACCATAACAACGATCTGACTATGCAGGCAATAGCAGGCAATACAGCCGCAATTACTCAGTTGGCAGGTGTGCTGAACACAAGCACTGATAATGTACAGGCAGCTATCAACGCTATGAGTTCTCAGATGCAGAGTGGTATGTGTGGCATCAAGACAGAGATTCTGTCTCAGGGCTACCAGAACCAGTTGGGTACTTGTCAGCAGACCAATACCATCCTGCAACAGAGTCAAGCCCTTACAAATACTGTTACCAATGGATTTACCTCTATAGGCTATCAGTTGGAGAGAAACGCCTGTGATATTAAGGAGGCTTCTTTAGCTAATACTCAGAGAATCATTGACACACTGAGTAATCACTGGAGTCAAGAGCAGCAGGGTATCATCAACTCCCTTCAGAGCCAGCTCAGTGAACAGAGAATTCTCAATGCTGTAAATGCTTCTAAAACAACTCCCACAACAGGGGCCTAATGTATGGATGTCTACAGTATCCTTAAAGAAGGACTCAGAGGAGAAGGTTCAGATAAAATGTGGTGTATTACCAAAATCCTCAGTGATGCCATCGAAGAGTTTGTACCAGAAAAACAAAAAGATGTCCTTAAGACAAAAGTTTATTATGGTACTAATGGTGGCCACTTTAATAGGGATTTCGCTGATAAAGTAATTGCTAAATTTTATTATATAGATACAACTGGTGTTAAACACCAAGCACCTTACTGGACTGAGCCTGAGGTTAAATTGATATATGATAAAGTAAAGGGTAATATTCCAAACTACAATTTCTATGATTTTGAGGTTACTCTGAACATGGTTAAATCAGATAACTGCAACAAGTTAAAGAAATGGTTCCCTCAAGCATCTAATGAAGAGTTATTAGATAAACTAGTAGAAGAAGCTGTGAACTATTTGGATGATGCAGATAATCCATATGGGAACGAGAAGATTTGGAAATACTTGAATTCTTGATATCAGAAGGGGCCTTTAACAAGACCCCTTTTGTTATTTTAGTATTATCTGTAAGTACTCATTAAATCTTTTATTAGGTTTTAGGTTGCTGAAGTGAGTATTTGTACTTTTGTATTTAGAAATACAAAGAAAGTTTTTATGGCATATAACATTTTAGGTGGTTTTCCATCTCAGCAATTGTCATTTAGGGCTAAGAATAAAACTTGGCGAAAAAAGGTAGTGGATTTTGCCGATAAACATAGCTTTATGCATTACCACGTTACAAGGAAGTCTGTCAAAGCAATGCAGATTAATTATGATTTGTTACGTGATAAAATTCATATGGATGATTTGGCTCTTGTTGTTAATCCATTCCACACAGAAGCTTCATATATTCCCGATAATATACAGCACTATCCAATTATTAATAGTAAGTTGGAAGTATTGAAAGGAGAGGAAAGTAGGAGACTGTTTGACTATAGAGTTGTTATAACAAATCCTTCTGCCATTAGTGAAATGGAGAAGGAAAAGAATGAATTAGTTAATCAGAGGTTGCAGGAATTAATCATGGATACTTCCCAAAGTGAAGAAGATTTCCAAAAAGAATTGCAAAAACAATCTGATTATTTTACATATGAATATCAAGACAAACGTGAGATAAGGGCTAATCTAGTATTGAATCATTATTCAAAAGAACTGGATTTGCCTATCTTATTCAATGAAGGCTTTGAAGATGCTGAGTGTGTGGGAGAAGAATTATATCATATTGATATAGTAGGAGGGGAGCCTTATGTAGAGAAACTTAATCCAAGAGAAGTTAGAATTATTAGATCAGGTACATCTACCAGAGTAGAAGATGCTGATATGATAATCATTGAGCAATATTGGAATCCTGGAAAAATAGTAACTACATACTATGACCAATTAACTAAGCAACAAATAAATGATATAGAAAATGGTGCTGATTCTAATAATAGTGCTTGGACTGATTCAATGGCTAACCGTGACCCTCGCTATGGTTTTGTACCCAGAGAAGACTTCGTAGCAGGTGATGAAGAGATAGATCCTTTAACCCTTTTTTCAGATGAAAGTGAACACAACCTGCTTCCATACGATTTGAATGGAAATGTTAGAGTTCTTAGAGTATACTGGATTTCTCGTAGAAAAATTAAGAAAGTTAAGAGTTATGACCCTGAAACAGGAGAAGAGGTTTTTAACTTCTATGATGAAGATTATAAGATAGATCCTAATAAGGGTGAGGAAGAGAAGGTATATTGGATTAATCAAGCATGGGGAGGTACGAAGATAGGTAAAGATATCTATGTAGATATGGGGCCTAGACCAATTCAATACAATAGGCTTAGTAATCCTTCTAAGTGTCATTTGGGCGTGATAGGTTCTATTTATTCAAGCAATGGCGAAACTCCTTTTAGCCTTGTTGATATTATGAAGCCTTATGCATATCTGTATGATGTGGTTCATGACAGATTAAACAAGACACTTGCTAGGAATATAGGTAAAGCCATTAAATTAGATTTTGCAAAAACTCCAAAGGGTTGGGAACCTGATGAATGGTTATATTATCTTCACACACACGGAATTGTTGTAGAAGACAGTGCCAAAGAAGGTGAAGGAATAATGGCTGGTAAGCCCGTAGGAAGTCTTAACAATGCTTCTACAGGTGTTGTAGATGCTTCTCTTGGTCAAGAGATTACTCAGTATATAAATTATCTTGAATGGATTTCAAACAAAGTAGGAGAACTTGCAGGCATATCTAAGCAAAGAGAAGGACAAATATCTAATAGAGAAACAGTTGGTGGTGTAGAAAGGGCTACTCTTCAATCTTCTCATAGCACAGAGTGGTTGTTTATCATTCATGAAAGTGTAAAGAAGAGAGTTTTAGAATGCCTTCTTGAAACTGCTAAGATTGCCTTTAAGGGTAGAAAGATAAAATTTGATAACATTCTTTCAGATGGCAGTAAACTTCTTGTAGAATTTGATGGTGATGAGTTTGCTGAATGTGACTACGGCCTTGTTGTAGACAATAGTAATGGTGCTCAACAGTTGAATCAACAGTTAGAAGGTCTGGCTCAAGCAGGTCTTCAGAATAATAAGATTGACTTCTCTACAATGATGAAGATATTTACTACCACATCTATGGCTGAGAAGCAAAGAATTGTTGAAAACTGCGAGAAGAAGATTATTGCTCAGCAGCAGCAAGAAATGCAACAACAGATGCAACTCAAGCAACAAGAAATTCAGACTAGGGCTGCTATGGAACAGCAGAAAGCAGAGATGGAATATAAGATGCATCAAGAAAAACTTGAAGCAGATATACTTATTGCTCAGATCAATTCTGTTGCCGAACAGCAACGTATGGCTATTATGAATCATGATAATGATGAAACTAGTGTAATTGAAAGAGAGAAGATAGCTGAACAAGCTAGACAATTTAATGCTAAACTTCAATCAGATGAAAGAATGCATAAAGATGATATTAAGGTAAAAGAGAAACAGATCGCAAAACAGTCAACAAAGAAGTAGACATTTTTTTCATAAGCAATATATGTCAATAGACTTGTTTGTAAAAGTAGGTCTGCACTACGATTAAAAAAAGAAAGGAGGGAAAACCCCTCCTTTCAACAAACAACAATTTGTAATACAACAAATACAACTTATGCATTATTTACCTCTTACTCTTCTGCCATATTCATAACTTGTAGCAGCATCGTAAGGATGGCTTAATGCATAATAACTTCTATAATAAGGGGCAAGACTTTTAAATTTCTTATGCCATTTGGCCTCACCCTTTGAGTACTTTCCTTTCTTAGAAGACTGATAATACAAATCTGAGTTCTTAAAATCTCTTTCACCACTCATTCCGTCTATGCCAGTTCTTGCCATCAGGATTCCTAAGTTCATTAAAGCAAAAAATCCACTTGCCCCAACAGGAACATAGTCTAATAGTTGGGTACCCTCATTAAATATTGCAGTTGGCCATGTGAAAGCACCTTGCTCATTAAACCATCTCATTGTAAAGTAATAAATCAAACCAGCCAAAAAATTGTCTGATGTGTCTACTTTATTATTCTTGTCTTCATCTTTGTCACCCAGACCAAAGTGAGCACCTGGAGAGGCTAATAAGTTCATTAAAGCTAAAGCTTCAAGAACTAAGAAGTCAGCACTATTTCTTCTCATATTATAATACTGATGTTCTGAGAATCCAGCCTTTAACATATCTGCTTTAAGCCTTTCTCCGTATTTACTAGAACCTAACATAAGATTGCCAATAGGCATCATCAAGAACATTGCTTCTCCAACAGCTTTCCAGTTGTCAGCATTACTCATATTAAATAATGATGACATGAACACTTTAAACAAAGTCTGATAACTACCTTCTACAACCTTACCTTGAGGAACATTAAATCTACTAGGAGCAAACCTTCTATTAATCATACCAAGGGCATAACCCCTCATAGCCATTACTAAATTACCATAGAAATTCTGCTGAAGACAAACCTTATCCTCTGAATTATAGATACCATGTAACCTATTACAGATATTTCTACATTTATCCATAAATGCAGATTCATCTTCCTCATTAAATCGGAGCTTGCTGGCTTTAAGTTCCAAGGCATTTTTTAAAGACGATAGCTGTTTAACATTAATAGGCACATCTAGTTCTTCATCGTGAAGGAATTCCTTCTCAGAGTCGCTGAACATATCTAGGGCTATAGCAGCATTATCTTTAATATTAGGATTATTCTGATAGAAATTATTAATTCTACCCAGCAAGCCTTGAACAGTATCAAATTTATCTATGTCGGCAGGAGTTTTAAATATGCCATCCTTCAGTTTAAGCTTTTTAGGTGTCCGACCTAATGTTCTTCCTCTTTCCCCATCTTCCCTCTCTACTGCAAATACCTCTTCACCATCCACAATCTCGTATGCATCAATAAGTCTCATTCTATTACCTTCGTGGTCATAGACTTTAGTTCTAATACCCATAGCATAATAAGGTATTGTCTGCATGTAGTGGTCTCCAGAAGAATAGGGTAGCATCATAGTGTGGTTAAACCATTCCCACATTCGATTATCCAATAAACTCATGGCTTTATTATCAAAGCGTTGATTGTATAGGAATGACCTATTTTCAGACAGGATATTCCAATGCCTAATCCATAGAGAATTCTTATCATCTGCCCTTTGTGGATCAGTAAACATATTAGTAAATGTTCCAAAATACCCATCTGAATCGAGTAGACCACTATAATACATCTTATGGGCTTCGGCTACTTCAGCCATATTAAAGTTTTCACCAGCAGCAGCTTCTTTCATTATTTCAAACATACCAGTGCCGGTATTAACTATTCCTCCATGAACATTTCCCCACAATAGAATTCTGCCGCCAAGAGAAGATAAATTGTTAGCAAATTTACGCCATACATTCTTTCTATCCCAATTAGGAGGCGTAACATTGATACCGTAAACTTGTTTCTCAAGAAACTTAAGATAGCGGGCATATGCCTTTGTTTGACCCTCATCTAAGTTCTTTTCAGATTTTTTCCCTTTTTCATCTAATCTTCTTTGCTTAAGAACATCTTTTCCTAACTCGAAAACATCTACAAGTTGGGACATTGCATGATAAGTAGCAGCCATAGAACCATACTGCATCATCGTCCCAAAAATATCAGTAGATAAATCTTCCATATTTTTTAGCTTATTGATGCCAAAAACAGGAAGTCTATTTATTTTTTCCCTCTGGAAATACATCTCATCCTCTAAAGGATCCTCATTCAGTTCATTAAACTCATTGTTAGAACCGAACATCCACGCTTCATCAGGCCTAATAACAGCCCAATCCTGCATACTTCTTCTTAGGGCATTACCAAAAGCAGCACGACTGTTGTTCATTTTAGCATTAAGATTCTTGTATCTGTGAGAAAATCTGCCAGTCATCTGGGGAGCCCTCCAAGGTACAGTAGCATTTGTAGGAAGTAATTCGTCCATATTCTTTTTTATCTCCATGAAAGAATTATACCACTTTAATCTTTTTTGTCTAAGACTTATTTCCTCTTCAGTAAGACTAGGATTTTTAACGCCAAATAGTTCTTCCCATTGTTTACTTTTATACTTAGAACTGTTTGGGACCCACTTCTCTCCAAACGTGGTCTTCACCTTTTCAGAATGTTCTACATGCCATTTTTTCCAAAGAGGATCTACAAAATTATGATATAAGACAGCTCTTTGTTGGTCAGTAAGGTTAAAAGCCCCACCTTTATTATTCTTATAATAAGCTTCTCTAAGATTGGCTAAATGTTCATTCCAACTTTGTTTTAGAGACTCTTTAAATTCTTTTCTAGCATTCTCCCACGCTCCATAATTAAGTTGTGATACAAAATTACCAGACTTTACTTTGCCAAGAATCTTCCCATCGTCATCTGTTACCTCTACTACTTCTAACAGAGGAGTCCAATCAGAATTACCGAACAATTCTTCCATTTGAAGCCTAGATGTTTCTAATCGGTCCCAGAACATAAATGCCAATCTATCAGCACTCATGTTAGCCTGCTTAACTTGTTTATTACCAACTGCTGTTACAAAGTCTCCACAATCTGCGGCAGATTCTAGATATCTATCAAACCATGATATATCCTCTTCAAGAGAATCAGCAAAATCTCTTACTTCTTTTTCCCTTCTTTCTGTTTTAACAAGTTTTGGCATCCAACCATTCTGCTGCCATACAACACCTGCAAATTTATTAATGGTGTCTTGACCGTAAAAATCCCTAAGTGCATCTATAAATATCTGCCTTCTCTTAGACTCTAACAAACCTTGTAAACCATTTACAGTACTCTCTTGTCCTTGTCTATCAATAAAGGTCTCATTATTACCTACTAACACATCACCCAATCTTTTAACGGCTTCTCTGAGAGTTTCTATAACCATATTGTCATCAGCATCACGATATGTAACAACTTCCTCAGCACTCAAAGAGTCTATTCTGCCTTGAATAGTTTCATATATTTGAGCAATATTTTTTATAGCTGTGTTTACAGTCCTTAGATTTCTAGCATTGGAAACCAATTGAGGAAATGCACTAACTTTATTAGAAGGCTGTATCTGCTCCAATAAAGTCCTAACATCAGTATCAAGAATCTGAGTAAGGCCTTCCAAAGTAACAACTATTCCTTCTATAGAAGCAGCTCTTGCGAGAGTTTCAAACTTCATTTGAGATTCGTAATTTGCTGAAACACCCCTTACAAGAGTTTTTAGCTTCTTCATAATATCTTGGTTGGTGGGACTTTCAGATCTTCCAATAGATTCTCTTAGTCTGGAGACAACATCCTTCAATCCTCCTAAGGTATCATAGTAGGCTACAATATTCCTCTTTACATTATCAGCCATTCTTTTTGACAAACTTCCACTTCTATATGTTGATGGGGCCGCTAAAGCAGCTTCTACATCAGCCTCTTCAGGATTATTAATGAATCCCATAGCAGCCGTAGAAGCAGCACTTTTAGCTTTAGCTATTAGCTTGCCAACTTCATCTGGAGTATAAGTCCCTAATACTCTTTGTGCAAGATTTACAATTTTTGTAAGTAACCACTTAATAGCTCTAGGAATAACAGGGCCTAAATTAGCAGGTGAATACCAATTACCTTTTTTTGCCTTTTCAATAGGTTCTAGTAAAGCCCTACCCAGCAAGATGCCAGCAGCTTCTTTAGCAGAAGTATCAGCCACTATAAAATCGTCCCTATTTAATTCAGACTTCTCATTTCTAAACAGTGCTCTTTGCACATCCGTGTCTAATAGGTTAATGAGTCTCTGAACTAAAGGACTGTCCTGCATACTAGCTACAATAAAGTGACCCGCTACTTCAGCTACTTCAGGAGCAGTGTTTACTCCGTTTAATACTTGAGCAACTGACATTAAGCCTTCTGCATCCAGTTGTATATTTTGAGTGTTATATTGAACCGCATAACTTGGATTATCCAAGAATTCAACCGACAGTCCCTTATCTTTTAATATAAGCCTAATAGCATCGGTAAGAATTTTATTTTGAACATGATCCGCCAAAGTATATTCAGCGTCAGGGGTTCTTTCTACTACTTCTATTGAATATTTTCCATCGTTCTCCTTCTTTAAAGTAGCCATCCAATTATCATTGAATTGACTGCTTTTATTAAATCTTAGCACATTGTCGAGAGCTTCAGAGTAATCATACTTGCCTGCTTTAAGCTCTCTATTAAGATGCTCTCTAGTTCGTGCATTGGAAAGATTACTATATTCTCCGTCCCTTTCTAGAGCTTTTTTTAATGAAGAAATTGTAACCTCACCATCAACATTAAATTCTAGAATATCACTATTCTCACGAAGGAAGTTATTATCCTTAGTAAGGAAGTAGTGGGTGACAGCTTGTCTTCTGTCACCCTTAAAGAATTTAGATAAGTCTTCCCATAAAGAGCTAACCTCTATTTTACCAGTCCTAGGATCTTTAACATTACACGTTAATGAACAACTTGCATTTGCCATATCTGAATCTAGATTAATCTATTTAACAAACATCTATCGGTTTGCCTTCAATATCAATTGTCTGCATTTTCTCTCCTCTATCAAGTCTTCTTGATAAGTCGTTAAGAATTTCAACATTCTGATTATCAGACGTGTCCATAAGTAACGATTTAATCTCATTATCATGAACTCCTTGAGTATCTTGAGGATACATCTGTCTAAAGTCTGATATCATCTTACTCCATTCTGCATCAGTAAACATTCCTGATATATCTTGGCCTACTTCAATATGATTTCCATCTGGAGTTTCTATTGGTATTCCATCAATAATATCTGTGTCTACAGAATTTTGAGAAACATCAGTTTGTTGAGACTGTTGTTGAAGGCTACTACTCATTCTATTAGCTTTACCAGCATCTTGTTGGTACTTCTCAAATGAAGCATGACCAAAGTATTGAATCTGTTGACCTTTACTACCTTGAGCATGAACTCTCTTATAAGTCATTCTGCCATCACCCGTAGCTGTAATATTAAAACCGATTTCAGATTTGGAATCTGCCATATAATATACAGTGACTCCATCTCTTTCAATAGCTATAACAGGTCTAAACGCTTTTAATGTACCTTTTAATCTACTATCGCTAAGAGTAAATAGGCTTCTAACATTCTTAGGCAGCTGCTCATAAGATATTGTAAATGAGTCATTCCAACTATTTGTTGTGGTATTGTAGGCTCCAGATAAAGCATTTCTAGCATTTCCAACAGGTGTGAATACAATCTTCTTGTTGTCAAGATGATTAAGGATATATTGTTTAGCAAACGATATCATATCATCAGCACCCATTGTTACATTGCCTTTGATAACATCGTTGATAAAATCAATATAACCTTCTTCTCTTGTATCTGTATTAACCCTTAAACCCAGCTTCATTAACGTAGGTGCAAGACTCATTGTAGAAGTAGGATGGAAATTATAACCTAATTTATAGAAGTTATACAGATACATGCCTTGTGCAAGATCTTTAATAGAAAAGTCCATGTTTAGCATGGCACTGTGGACAACATCATCAGAGTTATAAGCCTCTGCCCACATCTCTGTAAGTATATTAGATGCATTAGTCTGAAGACCTCCCATACCTTGAACGGTAATCTTCAGGTTCTCCATACTCTCCCCATCACCTGTAATGGTCAAAGCATCAAAGAATGGGTGGTTCGCTAGTAATTTTTCAGATTTAAGCACCTGAAGAATATTAGGGAACAGAGTGGTATAATACTCTCTGTTAGTAACAGGGATATCTTCTATTTCAAATCCAGACAAGGCTTCACCATCGAAGATACTGCCTTTCTGTTTAGATAACAGGTAAACAATAAACTCCCTATGCAAGCTATTAATTACATCTGCGTCCAGCACTCCATACTTTGTAAGATGGTTCATTGTATCTCTCATATTCTTATATAGTTTTGTAGAATATGGGAAATGTCTAGAGAATAATTGCTCAGCGGCTTTCCTAGTTAAGTCCATCATACATTGCTCAAAAGCTAGAGGATTCCTTGACATCTGAGACATATACTCTTCAGGTGTTAAACTTAGAACGTCTTCACCGATATTGAGAATACCTTTATTAGTAGTACCTAAGTTTGCTTTTTCAACATGAACACTTCTGTTTGATTTATCTTCAGGATCGAATAATTGGAAAACAAGTCTTTTCTGGTTCTTCCTGTTTTTATTCTCTTCATTTTCCTCATCAGCGTCATCCTCTTTCTGATATTTGTCGATAAATCTTTTAACTCTATCTTCTTGGGCAATCAAATCACCCCATGTAGAACCTACAGAATTAGCGGCAGTAAATCTAGTACATTGAACAAAAGAGTTAAGATCTGTTGTATCAGCCATTAACTCATTAAAAAGCCACAACACATGAAGTTGAGTCCTTTTAAATGCATCTGACATTTTAGAACCGTTTTCTGTAAAATTCCTAGCTTCAATGATATTGTCAGCTAATTTATCAGTTGTGGTAGAAGATTTGTCATATAAGAAGTTCTTATCGAAAGCAAAGTCTTTCCCACCATACTTAGACATCATCTGAGAGATTGCCATGTCAGTACCAACGTTGTTGTTAGAGGCATAATCACATAGTTCCTTAATAATAGGTTGATTGAATAATAAACCAATCTCTTGAGGTGTATACCCAATTCTAGCAAGTAAAGCTCCTGCATCAGCAGTTACTAGGTTAAGATTCAAAAAGTTTAATACTGGATCTTTAACAGCATCTACAGAAGCAGCCAGATACTCTGCTACATTAGTATCTACATCAATACCTTCAGGAGCATGTAACATGTCTTCAAGTCCTTCTTTGGTGTGGTTGCCAAAATAGAGCGGGGTAGCAAGTTTTAGCTCATGCATAGTTGAAGCATAAACATGATTAGTATTTTGATTTGCAAAAATACCAATTAACTTGGCTGCTACCTGATTCTGCTGGTTATACACTAAGACAGCTGTTGGGTCTGAAGGATCATACTCTGGTTCAGGATCTTTCCGTTTCTTATCTTTAATCTCCTGAACATAACTATCGACCTTAGACCAGTCAATTTTACCATCAGTGGTAATACTGGCTTTATCAGCAAACTGGAGAACCCTCATTCTAAGAGCAGCATCCCTATTGCTTTCAAACCCACCTGGAGTATATCTAGCTTTTAATGTCTCTTTATCCATCAGTCTTTGACGCATGAGATCAATCAACATATTGTTTCTTGCTGCTCTACTATTACCCTTAGTGACAACCTCACCTTTATTATTCTTTACAGGATTCAAAGGAGAGACTGTTGGGTCATAAACATCAAATATAGGATATTCTTTGCGATGATTTTCAAGATATTTAGTAAACGCTTCTTCTGGGGTGCCTTCTAATCCAGCAGACTCCCAGTAGTCATATAGTTCACTTTCTACATCTCTCTGACTGTTCAAATCACCTATGCCAGACATATTATCTTTAAACAAGCTTGCAATACTGCCTAATCTCTTCTGTCCCTCTATATCTAATGCTTTTGCTTGCTTAAGAGCTTGATATATTTCATTACCTCCTATTATTTCCCCTCCTTTATCAAACTTCAAACCATAGATAGCGTTCCAGATATCATTAATTTGCTTTTTTGATAGATGTGTTTGAGCAAACTCTCTCATAAAGAAGTAGAGTTTATCAATATCAAAGTCAAAACCAGCAGTGGTAGTTCTAGAAGAAGGGACTTTCATTGTACCACCTGCAAGAGGATTACTGAACCTGAACACTTTACAGTTAATCATGGAGTAATCCCTTTCAGTAGGAATACGATAAGCTATAATATCAAGAATGCCTTTATATTTAGTTTCAATAAGAGGTATGTAATAACCCTGTTCAGGATCAATAGCCTTACCAAACTTATCCCTACCACTTACAGGCCAAGATAGATACTCTCTTGCATCTTCTCCATAGACTATTTGGTCGGACAGCTTGAGGGTTCCATCAGTATTACACCAATCTTCAAACCTTAAAGGTACAGTCTTACCTCTTTTACCATTTCTTCCAGGAGCAGTATAGCTGAGATTAAAAGGCATCTCTATTTCATCATAAAGAACATTGTCGCCTTCAGGACTAACCACCTCAAACAAATCGCCACATTCAGTAGCTCTTTTTCCAGAAATAAAATCAGACGCTTTTGTTTCTGCCAGACCCCAAGGAGAAGCCTGAACAGCCGAGCCTCCTTTAATCTTCTGTTTGTTAACAGCCTTTTTGAATAAAGACCATAATAAAGCAGCAGCATCATGTTCCATTCCCGGCTCCCCTGGAGGTACTACAAAGTCCCCAGCATTATCACCTTCATCAATAAGAGATAAACCAAATGCATTATCTTCGGCCTGATTAGCATTGGAAGTAATGTTTTGAATCATCTTATCAGAAAGTTCCTGATTAGTAGCGGCATTGTTAGCAAAATCATCATAGCTATCAAAGAGATTAGCCATTATCAGACAATTATAAAAGCTGATTAGATTTCTGCCGTTTAGATGAACATTGCCCATTCCAGGAAGAGCTACTTTCAATCCTAAAGGATCGTCGGTAGTCTGCCTAAAGATATTCTTCAAATATCGCTGATAATCATCTTTCTTATTAATGTTAGCAAGAATTAATTTTCTTATCTGAGTACCAAATAATTGAGCATGATTTAAATGCTCAGGTACACCTGACTGAATTCTATAGTCTGCCCATGAAAGATTGTGAATGAATGCCCTGTTAAGTGTTCCTTGAATAGCATCAGCAGTATCAACACCCTTAAGATCAACACTACCAAAAGCCCCAACT
>Ga0256407_10000264_pt1 | contig 131399 bp, 99 predicted proteins | sample RumenRJG_04DNA_FD_193489 | JGI IMG/M metagenome (GOLD analysis project Ga0256407, IMG submission 193489) | Bovine rumen microbial communities from Lethbridge, Alberta, Canada - RJG_04 | ecosystem: Host-associated > Mammals > Digestive system > Stomach > Rumen | place: Canada: Alberta... | reverse complement strand
AAGTCGGCGCCCTCCTCGGAGATTTCGGTGTCGTCCCAGGGGTCGGGCGGGCCGAACGGCGTGCCGGAGGGGAAGAAGAGCATGGCGGGTGCGGGGGTAGGGGTGGAATCGGCGGGACGAGTGCTGAACGGCGGCGATTCTAGCCGCCGGCAGGACGGAGGTCAAGAAAAATCCGCAACACGGTCGGAGATACTGTAAATACGGATAAAATGTAGTATGCGGGCGAATTGAAAACGCGCGCGCTCCGGAGAGTCGCGCGAAGGAACGGAGCGGCGGAACGGAGCGGCGGAACGGAGAGGCGGAAGGGAGAGGCGGAAGGGAGCGCGGCCGAAGAAATGACGGAGTCGCTCTATACCGCGGCGGGCGGCGCGACGGGCGGGGCAGTCCCCCGCCACGGCGTCATCAGGCCTTCGCGGGGCGAGGGCGGCGGCAGAGGAGGATGAAACGGACGAGACAGTAGAGGGCGAGGAGCCCGAAGATGGCGTCGAAGATGCCCCGAACGCGCGGATCGACGAAGTCGGCGTGGGTCATCATGAGCACGAGCAGGAACCAGCCGAAGCCTACGCCGCACAAGATGCGTGCGAGGCCGCGGCTCCAGAGGGCGCGCATACCCTCGACGAAGGTTACGCCCGCGAGGACATGCGCGGCCACGACGAGGACGCGGAGCGAGGGGCTGTCGGGGCAACGCTTATGGATGGGGAAGCAGAGGTCCCCGACGACCACCGTGCACAGGAGGATGAGAACGATGGACGCGAACACCTTGGCGAGGACGACGACGCTCCTCGTGGCTCGCCGGCGGGAAGGGGAGGGGGATTGCGGCGAGGCGGGGGACATGGTTTCGTGCGGGCGGTCCTGGCCGGGACGGAGCCCGGACATCAGGACTCGGCAGCGGGATCCGCGGGGGACTCTTCGCCGTCGGCGGGCTTCTTGGCGCGGGGCTTCCTCACGTAGTTCTCCGCGTTGCGGAGCTTGCGGTCGGAGGGGCCCTTCGGGGCCGCGAGCTCGGGCAGCTCCTCGCCCTTCGGCGCCTCCACGCCCATCCGCTTGAGGCGCATCGAGATGATGGTCGAGACGCCCTTCTCCTGCTGCGTCACGCCGTACACGATGTCGGAGCCCGCGATCGTGTGCTGGTTGTGCGTGATGATCAGGAACTGCGAGAGCGACAGGAAGTCCTTCAGCACGTCCACGAAGCGCCCGATGTTGCTGTCGTCCAGCGCCGCGTCGAGCTCGTCCAGGATCGCGAAGGGCGACGGCTTGATCTCGTAGATGGAGAAGAGCAGCGCGACGGCGGTCATCGTCCGCTCGCCGCCCGAGAGCAGCGAGATGTTCGTCGGCTTCTTGCCGGGCGGGCGCGCGACGATGTCGATGCCGCACTCGAGGATGTCCTCCTCGTCGAGGAGGCGCAGCTCGGCGGTGCCGCCGCCGAAGAGCCGCGTGTACATCTTCTGGAAGTTCTCGTTGGCCTTGCCGAAGGTCTCGCGGAAGCGCTCGACGCTCTGCCGGTCGATGTCCTTGATGAGCGCGAGGAGCTTCTCCTTGGCCTGCGTGAGGTCGGACTCCTGCCCGACGAGGAAGTCGAGCCGCTCCTCGCTCTTCTGGCAGTCCTCGATGGCGACGAGGTTCACGGGGCCCATCGCCTCCATCTTGCGCCGGATCTCGGCGACGCGCTCGGCGGCCTGCTCGGGCGTGGGCGCGCCCTCGTCGCCCCACTCGGGCGGCTCCTCGCGGGCGAGCTCCTGCGGGGTGATATGCCAGTCGCGCTGGAGGCCCTCCTCGAGGCTCTGCAGCTGGACGCGCGCCTCGGCGAGCGCGACCTCGGCCTGGGTCTGGCGCGCGGTGGCCCCGTCGAGGTCCTGGCGCAGCTTCGCGAGCGCGGCGGAGGAGCGGTCGGCCTCGGCCTGGCGGGCGGCGCGGTCGGAGCGCAGCGCCGCGACGGTCTGGTCGGCGCCGCGCGCGGCCTCGTCGAGGCCGCCGAGGGATTCGCGGACTGCGGCGCTGTCCGCCTCGAGGCGCGCGATGGCCTCGTCGTAGGACGCGACCGCGGCGGCGCGGGCGGAGACCATCGAGTCGAGCTCGGCGAGGCGGGCGGCGATGGCGGCAGACTGGGCGCGGGCGTTCTGCGCCTCCTGCGACGCGGCGGCGTGGGCGAGGCGGGCGTCGGTGAGCGCGCCCTGCGCCTCGAGGAACCCGGACTCGGCCTTGCGCGCGGCCTCGGACTGCGCCGCGACGGCGTCGGCGAGGCGCGTGCGCGACTCGCCCATGTCGTGGATGCGCGCGGCGAGGGACTTCGTGCGCTCGGTGGCGGCGCGCGAGGTCTCGGCGAGGGCCGCGAGCTCGGCGCCGACGGACTTGAGGCGCGCGCGGGCGTCGGCGAGGTCGCGCGAGAGGGAGCGCTCCTCGCCCTCCTTGCGCGCGGCGGTGGCGCGGGCCTGGTCGAGGCGGAGGCGCGCCTGCGCGAGCGCCTCCTCGGCGGCGCGGATGGTCTCCTGCGCGGCGGACTCGTCGTCCTCGGCCGCCGCGGCGCGCTCGGAGAGGGCGGCGCGCTCGGCGCGGGCGTCCTCGAGCTGCGCGTGGCGGGCGAAGGGGTTCGGGGCGCCGTCGGGCGACCAGAGGTCGAGCAGGCCGCCCGCGCGGGCCACGGCGCCGGCGGGCGTGACGAGGACGAGCCCCTCGGGCACCTCCGCGGGGAGGGCGTCGACGAGGTAGACCCCGGCGAGCAGGCGCGCGGCGGCGGGCTGGAAGGCGGGGGCGACCTTGACGAGCGGGAGGAGGGGCTTGGCGCCCTTGGGCAGCCCCGGGGCGGCGGCCCCGGGCACGGCGGGCGGCGGAGCGCCCGCCGCGTCGGCGGCGACGAGGCGGGCGGGGTGGGGGCCGTCGGCAGCGAGGAGGACGGCGGCGAGCGCGGCGGCGTCGGCGGCGGAGCGGACGGCGACCGCGTCGAGCCACGCGTGGAGGACGGCCTGGAGGGCGGCGCGGACCTTCGGCGGCGTGGAGAACTGCTCGGCGATGGGGCCGAGGACGGCGCCCTCGGGGGCGGAGAGGGGATTGGCCGGGTCGAGCAGTGCGGCGGCGCCGGCGGGCAGGCCCTCGGGGGAGCGGGCGGCCTCCTCGAGGAGCTTCACGCGCGTCTCGCAGGCGGCGAGGTCGGCGCGGAGGGCGGCGCGCGCGGACTGCGCCTCGGCGAGCGCGGCGCGCGCCGTGGCGAGGCGGCGCTCCTCGGCGAGCGCGGCGTCGGAGGCCGACTCGGCCATGCCCTGGAGCGTCTCGACCTCGCCGGAGACGTCGTCGAGGCGCGCGGCCAGGTCGCGGACCGAGGACTCGAGGCGGGACTTCTCGGCGGAGAGGCGCTCGTTGCGGAGGATCGACTCGCGGTCGGCGGCCTCGGCCTCGCCGAGCTCGTTCTGGAGGCGGGCGCTGGTGCGCTCGAGCTCGACCGACTGCTCGCGCAGGCGCTGGAGGGCGGCGCGGGCCTCGTCGGAGTCGCCGTGCAGCGAATCGAACGCGGCGCGAGCGGCGGCGAGCCGCTCCTCGGCGGCGGCGGCGGCCTCGTCGAGCCCTGCGAGGCGCGAGTCGACCTCGCCGCGGAGCCGCGCCTGGTCGTCGCGGACGGCGCGCGTGCCGGCGATCTCCTTCTCGTCGCGCTCCTTCCAGGAGCGGTTCTCGGCGAGGCGAAGGTCGTTGTCGCGCAGCTTCTCGTCGGCGTGCGCGCGGGCGTTGTGGGCGGCGGCGGCGGCCTCGACCGCCTCGGAGATGCCCTGCTCCGCCTCGGCGACGACGCGGCGCAGCGCCTCGAGCGCGGACTCCGCCTCCTCGACGCGGCCGCGCAGCCCGCGGCCCTGCTCCTGCGCCTTCTCGAACGCGGCGGCGAGGGCGCGGCCGCGCTCGTTGAGCTCCGCGAGGCGGATGCCGGCCAGATACAGGTCGACCTTGCGCAGCTCGGCCTGCAGCTCCTTGTAGCGGCGGGCGCGCGAGGCCTGGGCGCGGAGCGAATGGATCTGGCGGCGCAGCTCCGCGATGACGTCGGCGAGGCGGGCGAGGTTCTGGTCGGTCGCCTCGAGCTTGCGCAGCGCCTCGCGGCGGTCGGCGCGGAAGCGGGTGATGCCGGACGCCTCCTCGAAGATCGCGCGGCGGTCCTCGGGGCGGGAGGAGAGGATGGCGTCGATCTGCCCCTGGGCCATCACGGAGTAGGACGTCGTGCCGATGCCCGTGTCCATGAAGAGGCGCTGGATGTCGCGGAGGCGGCAGGGCGTGCGGTTGATGAAGTACTGGCCCTCGCCGGTGCGGAAGACGCGACGGGTGACGGTGACCTCGTTGTACTCGAGGCCGAGCTCCTTCTCGCAGTCGGCGAAGGTGATGGAGACCTCGGCCATGCCGAGGGGCTTGTGGTCGTCGGTGCCGGCGAAGATGACGTCGGTCATCGCGCCGCCGCGCAGGGCGGTGGGCCGCTGCTCGCCGAGGACCCAGCGGATGGCGTCCGAGACGTTGGACTTGCCGCAGCCGTTGGGGCCGACGATGGCGGTGATGCCGGGCTCGAAGACGAGTCGCGTCTTCTTCGCGAAGCTCTTGAAGCCGTTGATTTCGAGTGCCTGGAGATACACGGAAGGGGAAGGGTGAAAGTGGAAAGGGTAAAGTGGAAGGCGCTAGAGTGCGCGAGGTTGAAAGGGTTGAAGGGGTTGAAAAGGTTGAAAGGGTTGAAGGGGTTGAAAAGGTTGAAAGGGTTGAAGGGGTAAAAGGTTGAAATAGTTGAAAGGGTGAAAGGGGATCAGGACTGCGGGGCGGCGTCCGGAGCGGGGCGGACGGCGCGGGGGCGGCGGCGGAAGCGGTTGCGCCAGGCGAGGCGGAAGACCATGCAGAAGGCCTCGCGGGCGATGCCGAGCGAGAGCTTGGAGTAGCCGAGGCGGCGGTCGAGGAAGACGATCGGCACCTCCGCGATGCGGAAGCCCTGCGTCCAGGCGGAGAAGGTCGTCTCCATCTGGAAGGAGTAGCCGTTCGAGACGATCTTGTCCAGGTCGATCGCGCGTAGCACCTCGGCCGAGTAGCACTTGTAGCCGCCGGTGGGGTCGCTCACGGGGAGGCCGGTGACGAGCCGCACGAACACGCCCGCGCCCATCGAGAGCAGGAGCCGGTTGAGCGGCCAGTCGATGACGCGGATGCCGCCCTTGTAGCGCGTGCCGAGGACGAGGTCCGCCGTCTCGGACGCGGCGAGGAAGGCGGGGATCTCCTTCGGGTCGTGCGAGCCGTCGGCGTCCATCTCGAAGAGCCGCTCGTAGCCGCGCTCGAGCCCCCACTTGAACCCTGCCACGTAGGCGCGGCCGAGGCCGGCCTTGGCGCCGTGGTGCAGGACGTGGAGGCGCGGCTCGCGCGCCGCCATCTCGTCGAGGAGCGCGCCGGTGCCGTCGGGCGAATCGTCGTCGACGAACAGGATCTCCGCCTCCGGGTCCGCGCGGAACACGGCCTCGGAGATCGGGCCGACGTTGTCGCGCTCGTCGTAGGTCGGGATGATGAGGAGGGTCTTGCGGTGCATGGGAGGGTCACACGGTCTTACGGTCACACGGTCTTACGGTCACACGGTCGCACGGTCACACGGTCGCACGGTCTTACGGTCGCCCGGTCACTCCGCCTTCTGCGCGCGGAGCGCGCCGTAGAGGCGGCCGAGGAGGGCGAGGGAGAAGACGAAGAGGACGGCCTCGGCGACGAAGAGCGAGAGAACGGAGAAGCCGACGTAATCGAACGCGAGGACGAGCGCGGCGCCGAGGATCGCGGGGAGGAGCTCGACGCAGAGCACCGCGGCGAGGTTGCCCTCGACGAGGCGGCGGCTCTCCGCGAGCGCCTCGAGGCCCTTGGCGCCGGTGTCGAGGTAGACCGGGAGCGCGAGCGAGACGGACGCGCCGACGACGAGCGGGGCGGGGACGAACACGAGCAGCATCGCGAGCCTGCGGAGCCAGGGGGCGAGGGCGGCGATCTCGCCGGGCGCGGCGGCGAAGAGCGCGGCGCACTGGACGGTGCATAGCCAGCCGAAGAGCGAGACGCCGGCCATGAGCGCGATCGTGAAGCCGAGCGTGAGGAAGAACGGGACGATGCGGGCGCGGTGGCGCGCGTCGAAGATCTCGATCGGGGAGACCGGACGGCCCTTCGCGACGTCGACCGCGGCCGAGGCGAGGCCGACCGTCGTGCCGAGGTTCACGTAGGGGACGCACGCGGTGAAGAACCACAGGACGAAGGCGAGGAAGAGGCGCAGCAGCGCCCCTCCGCCGCGAAGCGCGGCGAGGACGACGGCGCCGGGCGAGACGCGGGCGGTCGCCTCGGCATCGGCGTCGGGGGCGGGGAGGGGGGAGGTGGCTTCTTCGTTCATGGCGGCGACTCCTTCGCGCGGGGCTCCGCGCGGTTTGCATGACGCGCGGGAGTATACCAGACCCGCCCTCGCGAGGCAACCTGCACGCATGCGCGCGCCGCGCGCGAGCGAAGCGCGTTGACTTGCGCGGGCGGGCGGGCGTAGAATCCGCCGCATGGACCTCGCCCGCCGCATCGCCGCCCTTCGCCGCCGCAAGGAGGCCGCCTTCCGCTGGCTCAACGCCACGCAGTTCCTCGGCGCGTTCAACGACAACCTCTTCAAGGGGTTCGTCACGATGTTCCTCATCCTCCTCATCCCGGAGTGGAAGGGGTTCCTCCTCGGCGGCGCCACGATCCTCTTCGCGATCCCGTTCCTCTGCTTCACCGCCTACGCCGGCTTCCTCGCGGACCGCTTCCCCAAGAACCGCGTCACGGTCGCGCTCAAGTACGCCGAACTCGCGGTGATGGCCCTCGCGGTGCCGCTCTTCTGGCTCTCGGCGCCGTGGCTGCTCTTCGCGGCGCTCTTCCTGATGTCGCTCCAGAGCGCGCTCTTCTCGCCGACCAAATACGGCATCGTGCCGGAGCTCGTGAGGAAGGAGCGCCTCACCGAGGCCAACTCGGTCCTCGTGATGTGGAGCTACCTGGCGATCATCCTCGGCTCCGCCGCCGCCCCGGGCGCGGCGTGGCTGCTGCGCGCGAAGATCGGCCTCGCCCCGAACGGCGCCTACACGGTCTCGCAGCTGCTCTGCGTGCTCGTCGCGGTCGCGGGCGTGCTCACGTCGACGCGCGTCTGGCGCCTCCCGCCCGCGAACCCGCGCCTGCACCCGGACCTGCTCTTCGTGCGCCGGCTCTGGCGGACGACGGCCTGGGTGCGGCGCGACCGCGAGCTGCTGCTCGCGATCGCCGGGACGGGGCTCTTCTCGCTCGTGGCGTCGTTCCTGCAGATCGACCTCGTGGCCTACGGCGTCAATACGCTGGGGCTCTCGACGGAGGGCGCGCAGTTCCAGTTCTTCTACGCGGCGATCGGCATCGCCGTGGGCGCGTGGATCGCCGGGCGCCTCTCGCGCCGCAACGTGGAGATGGGCCTCATGCCGATCGGCGCGGGGCTGCTCGCGCTCGGGACGTTCGGGCTCGCGCTGCGCGCCTCGCCCGGGCCGGCCGCCGTCGCGGCGCTCGTCTTCAGCGCCGGCGTCGGCGCGGGGATGTTCGTCGTGCCGCTCGACACGTTCCTGCAGATGCGCCTGCCGCCGGACCGCCGCGGCGAGGGGCTCGCCCTCAACTCGTTCGTCTCGTGGATCGGCGTGCTGCTCGCGGGCCTGCTGATGGTCGGCGGCTCGGCGCTGCGGCTCACGGCGCGGCAGGGCGTCTGGGCGATGTTCGCCGCCTCGACGCTGCTCTTCCTCGGCGCGCTCTGGACGCTGCGCGACTTCTTCGTGCGGATGCTCGTCACGATCGCCGTGAAGAGCCTCTACCGCGTCCGGACGATCGGCATCGAGAACCTGCCGGTGGACGGCCCCGCGCTGCTGCTCGCAAACCACAGCAGCTACTTCGACGCGCTGCTGCTGTGCGCGACGACGCGCCGCCGCATCCGCTTCCTGATGGATCCGGCGATGATCGAGCGCTTCCGCTGGCTCAAGCCCTTCCTGCGGCTCTACCGCGTGATCCCGGTGTCGTCCAAGAGCTCGCCCTCGCAGGTCGCCCGCGCGCTCAAGGAGGCGCGCCGCGCGCTCGACGAGGGCTTCATGGTGTGCGTGTTCCCGGAGGGCGGCGTCACGCGCACCGGGACGATCCGCGCGTTCCACCGCGGCTACGAGCGGATCGTGCGCGGCTCGGACTACCCGCTCGTGCCGATCTACCTGGGCGGCTCGTGGGGGACGATGTACGCCTACTACGGCGGGCAGTTCCTCAACGACTTCCACCGCCCGCGCCTCACGCGCTACCCGGTGACGGTCGTCTTCGGCAGGCCCCTCCCGACGCACACCGACGCCTTCCGCGTCCGCCGCGCGGTGATGGAGCTCTCCTGCGACTGGTTCAACTCGCGCAAGGACGAGCACGCCTCGCTCGGCGAGACGACGGTGCGCACCTGCCGCCGCTACTGGCGCCAGCCGTTCGCGGACGACACCAACGGCGTGAAGCTCACCTGGGGCCGCTCGCTCGTCGGCGGCCTCGTGATCGCGCGCGAGATCGAGCGCCGCACGCGCGGCTCGGAGCACGTCGGCATCCTGCTGCCGAGCTGCTGCCCGGCGATGCTGTGCAACGTCGCCGTCGCCCTCCTCGGCAAGAGCGCCGTGAACCTCAACTTCACCGTCGGCACCGCCGCCTTCGCCTCCGCGATCAGGCAGTGCAACCTCACGACGATCCTCACGAGCCGCAAGTTCGTCGAGCGCTTCCCGGACCTGCCGGTGCCCGAGGGGACCTACGTCTTCCTCGAGGACCTGATGAAGGGCGTCCCGGTCGCCGCCAAGCTCGGCGCGCTGCTGCGCGCCAAGTTCCTCCCGCTGCGCGCGATGGTCCGCACCGCGCGCACCGCACCCGACTCGATCGCGATGGTGCTCTTCTCGTCCGGCTCCACGGGCGAGCCGAAGGGCGTGATGCTCTCGCACCACAACGTCCTCTCCGAGGTCGAGGCGCTGCGGATGCTCCTCGCGACCTCGACGGCGGACCACATGTGCGCCGTGCTGCCGTTCTTCCACTCGTTCGGGCTCGTGGGGTGCCTGTGGTACCCGCTCCTCACGCACGTGCGCGCCACCTACCACCCGAACCCGCTGGACGCGCAGACCGTCATCGACATCGTGCGGCGGAACAGGTCCACGCTGATCTGGGGCACGCCCACGTTCCTGCAGCTCTACCAGCGCCGCGCCCGGCCGGAGGACTTCGCCACGCTGCGCGTCGTCCTCGCCGGCGGCGAGAAGCTCAAGGACTCGCTCATCCAGGGCTACGTCGAGAAGTTCGGCGTGCGCCCGCTCGAGGCCTACGGCGCCACCGAGATGGCGCCCGGCATCGCGGTATCCGTCCCGCCCGGCACCGGCGGCGGCGTCGTGCAGGCCGGCTACAAGGAGGGGCGCACCGGCGTGCCGTGCCCGGGCATCGCGATGAAGATCGTCGACCCCGACACCGGCGCCGAGCTGGGGCCCAACGAGCCCGGCCTGCTCTACCTGCGCGGCCCGAACGTGATGCTCGGCTACCTCGGGCGGCAGGACCTCACCGACGAGGTGATCGACAAGGACGGCTGGTACTGCACGGGCGACATCGCGTTCGTGGACGAGGACGGCTTCGTCGCGCTCACGGACCGCCTCTCGCGCTTCAGCAAGATCGGGGGCGAGATGGTGCCGCACCAGGGCGTCGAGGAGGCGATCGTCTCGGCGGCGGGCCTGGAGGAGGGCAAGCTCGCGGTGACGGGCCTCCCGGACGAACGCAAGGGCGAAAAGCTCGTCGTGCTCTACACGCCGGACTGCGGCGACCCCGCCTGGCTGCAGGAGGCGCTCGACCGCGTCGAGGGCATCCCGAACCTGTGGAAGCCCGCGAAGGCCGACTGGCACCGCGTCGACGCGATCCCGCTCCTGGGCACCGGCAAGATCGACCTCGCGGCCGTGAAGCGCCTCGCCCGCGAGATCGACGGTGCGACGCACGACTGAGCCTTCCTGCGCTTGCGCGCCCCGGTTTGCCGGACGGGTCCCCTTCTGCTAGAATGCCCGCCCATGAACCGATGGGTCGACATCCTCTCCGGCGTCGCCGGCTGGGCGCAGCGCGCGCTCGCGCTCGCCGCGGTCGCGGTCGCCGCGGTCGCGTTCCTCTCGATGGAGGGGTGCCGGACGTTCGCCGGGCGCCAGTCGGTGGACGGGATGACGAAGCGCACGGTCTCGATGGAGGTCACGGGCTACGACTCCGGTCCCGAGTCGTGCAACTGGAAGCGCAACTGGTACGGCCGCCCCGTCATCGCGAGCGGCCCCAACAAGGGCAAGCCGAAGGCCGTCGGCATCACCGCGAGCGGCACGCGCGCGCACCGCGGCACGGCCGCCGCCGACACGAAGTTCTACCCGTTCGGCACCGTCCTCTACGTCCCCGGCTACGGCTACGCCACGGTCGAGGACCGCGGCGGCGCGATCAAGGGTCCGCACCGGCTCGACCTCTGGTTCTCGTCCGCGCGCGAGGCGCGCCAGTGGGGGCGAAAGAAGAACGTCCCCGTGACGGTCTTCTCGAAGGAGTAGCGCCGTGGCGGGGTCCAAGGGGGACTGGATCGAGGTCCGCGGCGCGCGCGAGCACAACCTGCGCGACGTCTCGTGCCGCATCCCGCGCGGGCGGCTCACGGTCGTGACCGGGCTCTCCGGCTCCGGCAAGAGCTCCCTCGCCTTCGACACGCTCTTCGCCGAGGGCCAGCGCCGCTACCTCGAGAGCCTCCCCGCCCGCGTGCGCGCCCTGCTGGAGAAGCTGCCGCGCCCCGACGTGGACTTCGTCGGCGGCCTCGCGCCCGCGATCGCCGTCGGGCAGTTCGCCGGCGCGCCCGGCCCGCGCGCGACGCTCGCCACCGCGGCGGACCTCCACGACCACCTGCGCCTGCTCTTCGCCCACCTCGGCACGCCGCACTGCCCGCGCTGCGGGCGCGTCGTGCGCTCCGTCTCCCCCGGAGCCCTCGCGGAGCGCCTCCTGCGCGAGCCGGAGGGAACGAGGATGACCGTGATGTCGCCGATGCTGCGCAGGCCGCCGGAGGCGGTCGAACGGTCGAACGGTCGAACGGTCGCACCGTCGCGGGGCGCGGGCCGGAGGACGCGGGACGGAAGCGCGTATCTCGCGGAGGCCGTGCAATCGGGGTTCGTCCGCGTGCGGATCGACGGCGCGGTGCGGATGATCGAGGAGGTCTCGCGCGAGGAGGCGGACGCCGCCCGCGAGATCGACGCGGTGGTGGACCGCCTCGTCGCGAAGGACGGCATCCGCACGCGCCTTGCCGACTCGGTCCAGCTCGCGATGGAGCGGAGCGGGGGCGAGATCCGGGTTTTGCTCCAGCGCCCCGACGGCGCGGAGGATCTCCTGGAGGAGTCGGACCGCTTCTGCTGCCCCGACTGCGGGATCGTCTACGACCGCCTCTCGCCCGCGAGCTTCTCCTTCTCCTCGCGCGCCGGCGCGTGCCCCGAATGCGAGGGGCTCGGCGCCGCGCCGGACGGCTCCCCGTGCCCCGCGTGCGGCGGCGCGCGCCTGCGGCCCGTCCCGCTCGCGTGCCGGCTCGAGATCCCCGGCCCCGGCGGCCCCGGCATCGCCGGCGTCCTCGCGATGACCGTCTCGGAGATGCGCGCCTGGGCCGCGGCGCTCGACGCCGCGCTGCCGCCCGCCGCGCGCGCCGCGGCGGGGTCCGTCGTCGCCGGCCTCCGCGAGCGCCTCGACTTCCTCGAGGAGGCGGGCCTGGGCTACCTTGCCGCCGACCGCGCCGCGGCGACCCTCTCCGGCGGCGAGCTGCGGCGCGTGCGCCTCGCCTCCGCGCTCGGGCAGCGCCTCGGGGGCGTGCTCTACGTCCTCGACGAGCCCACCGCCGGGCTCCACCCGCACGACGTCGAGCGCCTCGCCGCGCTCCTGCTCCGCCTGCGCGACCGCGGCAACACCGTCGTCGCCGTCGAGCACGACGAGGCCGTCGTCCGCGCCGCGGACTGGGCGCTCGACCTCGGCCCCGGCGCCGGGAGCGAGGGCGGGCGCGTCGTGTTCGAGGGCCCGGTCGAGCGGATGCTCGCCTCGCCCGACTCCCCCACCGGCCGCCGCCTCTCCGGCGCGGAGAGGCCCTGGACGCCGCGCCGGCGCCCGCCGGACCCCGCCACGGAGTTCCTCGTCGTCGAGGGCGCCCGCGCCCACAACCTGCAATCCGTCTCCGCGAGCTTCCCGGTCGGGCGCATCTCGGTCGTGACCGGCGTCTCGGGATCCGGCAAGAGCTCCCTCGTCGAGGACGTCCTCGGCGCCAACCTCTCGCGCCTCGCCGCCCCCGGCGCCGCGCGCCGGCGCGGCGCGGCCGCATGGACGGACTGCGAGGCGATCCTCGGAGCGGAGCGCTTCGACCGGGTCGTCGAGGTCGGCGTCGCTGCGCGCACGCGCTCGCCTCGCAGCATCCTGCTCACCTACGTCGGCGCGTGGGACGCCATCCGCGCGCTCTACGCCGCGACGCCGCTCGCGCGCGCCCGCGGCTACACCGCCTCGCGCTTCAGCTTCAACGCCAAGGGCGGGCGCTGCGAGGCGTGCAAGGGGGAGGGGAGCGTTCGGCTCGAGATGAGCTTCCTGCCGGACGCCACCGTGCCGTGCGAGGAGTGCGGCGGGCGGCGCTTCAACCGCGAGACGCTCGACGTGCACTGGTCCGGGCGCTCCGTCGCCGATCTGCTGGAGCTCACCGCCGCCGAGGGCGCGGAGCTCTTCCAGGCCATCCCGCCGCTGCGCCGGACGCTCGCCATCCTCGACGACGTCGGCCTCGGCTACCTCAAGCTCGGCCAGCCCGTCTCGACGCTCTCCGGCGGCGAGGCGCAGCGCCTCCTGCTCGCCTGCGGGCTCGCGCGGCCGCCGCGCGAGCTCTCGCGCACGCTCTACCTCCTCGACGAGCCCAGCGCCGGCCAGCACGCCGCCGACATCGACCGGCTGCTGCGGCAGCTCGCGCGCCTGCGCGACGCGGGGGCGACCGTGGTCCTCGTCGACCACCGCCCGCAGGTCTTCCGGGCGGCCGACTGGATCGTCGACCTCGGCCCCGGCGGTGGCTCCGCCGGCGGCCGCGTCGTCGCTCAGGGCGTCCCGGCGGACGTCCGCCGCTGCCGCGCCTCCCTCACCGCGCGCTATCTCTGAGGCGGCGGCCGTCCCGCGCGGCGCGGGAGAAGCGGCAGCCGCAGTAGTCCTGGCGGTAGAGGCCGTAGGCCTTCGCGAGCCGGACGGAGTCGAGGAAGCCGTCGCGCTTCTTGAAGTCGCGCGCCTCGAAGGCGGGGCCGCCGGGGCGCGCGGCGGCGGCCTCGCGCCCCGCCGCGAAGACGCGCGGGCTCGACTTGTGCGGGCTCACGGTGAGCGTCGTCGAGAACGCCTCGAACCCGAGCTCGGCGGCCTTCGCCGCGGCGCGGGCGAGGTTGTGGCGGAAGCAGCGGTCGCAGCGCGCGCCGCCCTCGGGCTCCGCCTCGAGCCCCGCCACGGCGCGCTCCCACGAGGCCGGGTCGTAGGCGTCGGCGACGACCTCGACGCCCTCCGCGGCCGCGAAGGCGCGCAGCGCGGCGAGGCGCTTCCCGAACTCCTCCTCCGTGTCGATGTTGGAGTTGGAGTAGAAGAGCACGGGCTCGACGCCGGACGCGCGCAGCTCGCGCACGCAGTGCGTCGAGCACGGGCCGCAGCAGGCGTGCAGCAGGATGCGGCGGCGCGGCGGGGCGGGGGAGGGCGGGGGGGCGTCCATCACGCGAAGGCGCGCCACTGCGTGCGGGCGAGGATGTGGTCGGGGCCGCCGCCGGCCGGGCGGACGCGGTGCGCGAAGGCGCCGCCGCCGAGCGACGCGGTGCAGGACTCGACGCGCTCGCCGTAGAGCGTCTCGGAGCGGAAGGCGATCTCGCACTCGGAGACGAGGAGGCCGCGGACCTCCTCCGCCGGGACGCTCTCGAGCATCCAGTTGGCGTAGTGGACGTTGTTCACGTGGCCGTTGAGGTCGATCTGCGAGCGCATCACGCGGTAGGCCTGCGGGGGCGTCTCCGCGGCGGGCGGGTCGGGCCAGCGCAGGCGCGAGAAGGCGTCGGGCACGCCGAAGACGGGCTCGCGGCCGGCGTCGACGGCGCCGACCGACGGCGGGAGCCGCACGGGCTTGCGCGTGGCGGGGTCGATGAGCATCCAGCGCGTCGTCGCGACGGCGCACGGGGTGCCGTCCTCGAGCGAGACGGCGAAGTCGCGGTTGGCGGTGAGGGCGCGGGCGCCCCACGGGAAGGTGTCGACGAGGACCGTGTCGCGCCAGCGCGGGTAGCGGTCGACGCGGAGGCGCATCTGCGCGAGGACCCACGCGCCGCGCGCGCCGGTCGCCTCGTCGATCACGGGGAAGTCGAAGCCGAGCACCCGCGCGTTCTCCGAGGCGGTCTCCTGGAGGTAGTTGAGCAGCTCCGGCGCGCGCAGCACGCCCTCGGGCGTGCATTCGTAGGAGCGGACGCGGTAGCGGTCGATGTGGGGTTGCATCATTCGAGTTGAAAAGGTTGAAAAGGTTGAAAGGTTGAATTCAGCATTCAGCATTCAGCATTCAGCATTACTGCTTCTCCGCCCACTGGGCGGCGTAGTCGGCGAGGGCGGAGAGCAGCAGGTCGATGCGGGGGCCGGCGCGGAGGGCCCAGGCGTCGGTGAGGACGTGGACGTCGCCCGTGCGGACGGCGGGGATGTCGGCGCGCGCGGCCCAGTCGGTGAGGGCGGCGATGACGGCGGCGTCGCCGCCGGTCCGGATCTCGACGAGGACGTCGGGGCGGAGCGCCGCGGCCTCGTCGGGCGAGAGCTCGGAATACTGCACCTCGCCCGGGCAGGCGTTGGGGAGCGCGAGGGCGTCGAGCAGCCCCTGGTGGAACGACTGGCGCCCGGCGGCGAGGAGGCGGTCCGGCGACGAGGCGGGGCGGCCGAGGACGAGCAGGACGGACGGCGCCCGCCCGCCGGCGCGCGTGACGGCGGCCGCGACGCGGCGCGAGGCCTCGCCGGTGATCTCGTCCATCGTCTCGAGCCAGAGGCGCGCCGTCTCCTCCGCGCCGAACCGGACGGCGAGCTCGTAGGCGCACTGGTAGAAGTCGGAGAGCGTGGCGTTGCGGACGGAGAAGTGGCTGAGGCGGCGCTCCTCGAGGATCCTGTGCAGGTCCGCGGAGAGCATCGGCTCGGGGAGGATCGTGAAGTCGGGCCTCGCGGCGGCGAGGGCGTCGAGGTCGAGCCCCTTCGCGTCGGCGACGACGGGGAGGTTCGTGACCGACGCGGGGAAGTCGGTGAACGCGGTGCGCGCGACGAGGCGGCCGCCGAGCCCGAGCATGCAGAGCGTCTCGGCGAGGCCGGGGTCGAGCGCGACGATCCTCGGCCCTTCCGCGACGGCCGAAGCGTCCGTCGCGGCGGGCCGTTCGCTTTCCGCCGCCGCGGCCCTTGCGGCGCGCTGGCGGCCCTGAACGATCGCCACGGCGGCGAACAGCGTCGCCACGAGCGCGGCCAGCAGAATCGTGCGTTTCCTCATGCGCCCGATTCTAGCAGAACGCTCCGTCCCCCGCAAACGGGCGTTGACTCGCCAAAGTAAACGCCGCTTTGTCAAGTTACTATGAAATCATTGAATCCTACACGAAAACTAAAGTTGTTTTCCGCCAATTCTACACGAAAATGAAGTATATCGTACGCCTCCCTGGCAGGGTTGGCACTCCGCCATTGTGCTTCACGAAGGGCATGATGGCCTCGGCGAAATCACGAAGGGTTGATAGGTTCCGTCCCAGAATTTGACGTCATCGACGGTTGGTCCAAGAAAGAAAGATGGAAACAAGCTCTCCGTAGATTCGGGCCTCTTCCGCGGCGGCAAACCCATGCCCTCCGATGCCGGCACGAAACTCCGCGAGGCATCCGGCATCCGTCAGGGCCTCGAACATCGCCTTGGACTGGGCGAATGGGATGACGGCGTCATCCCGATTATGAAAGAGAATGACCGGAGCCGTGACGGCCCTGGCATGGCGGGCCGGACTCCGCTCCTCGAGGCGTTCCATCGCCGCCGCGTCGGACGGATCGCCGAACTGACGGAACAGCGCGCGCAACTCCTGTCTGGATTCGTGCGATTCGTCCGCCGAAAGACGCTCGGCCTCCGAGCGGACCAGTTCCGGAAGGTCGAACGTGCCGAACAGAGACACGCCGCCCGCGTAGAAATCCGGATGTAGCGCCAGCTCCTCCAGCACGCACCACCCGCCCCACGATCCGCCGAGCAGAACGGGCTTGGTCGGCGCGACGGGAAGCGCCCCGTCGTCCCGGACGGCGATCGCCGCCTCGTGGATGTCGTCCAGCGCGCGCCGGAGGCCGTCCGGTCCCCAGCCGGCCAGCCGGAACGCCTTCCCGAACCCGGCGGACCCCCGGTAGTTCGGCTGCAGGACCATAAAGCCGGCGTCGACGAGCGCCCAGACCCGCTCGTCGAAGGTTGCGTCCGAAATTGCGCCCGGTCCGCCATGCGGAAAGACGACGAGGGGGAACGGTCCATCCGTTCCCGGAAACGAGACGATCCCGCAAAACGCTTTCCCGTCCGACGCCCGCCAGCGGAACACCCGCCGCACCATCGGATTGAGCGGTTCCCGGAACCGGGACAGGACGCGGACCGTCCCTTCGCCCGCGTTCACGTCGGCCCAGATCGGCGGCGTATCCGCGAAACGGCATTGGACGATCCACCGCAGGGGATCCGTCGGCGATGGCGCGATCCATTCCGGACGGGCTTCCGGAAACAAATCGAAGAGTTGCCTATCCGCCGCCGCCATTCTCGCGTCGAACCACTCGTTCGACGTGCCCCGCTCCGTCCTCCAGCGGACGCCTGCGAGCCGCATTCCCACATCGCCTCTCTCCGGAAGCCAAATCGGTCCAAGGAGATCGTTCGGTCCGCCGGTCGGCGTCAGGCACTCGACGGTTCCATCGCGGACGTCGAACCGCTTCAGGCAGCGGATTTCCGAATCGCGTTCGGAGAGAACGCAGACGCCGCGCGAATCCCACCCCACCACGAACGCCGATTCTCCGGGAACCGACCGCTCTTCCGCGATCCATTCCAGAAACGGACCCGGATCCGATCCGGCTCCTCCCGTCGCCTTATCGAATGCGAACCGATCCGGATCGGGACGCGGTTCCGTTCCGGCGGAACCGATCGTTGCAGCAATGATTGCATTCGTTGTCGGAGATCCGTCGGCGCCAAACGACCAGCCCGGGCCCTGACAGTATTCGAACACGGCGCGAAGGGATTCTTCCGCCCCGTTCGCGTCGGAGGCGGACACGACGGCGGCAACGCAGCACATCGCCAAAGGCGGCAGCCCCAGAACGGATTTCCGCATATGAAAATACGGCCGCGCGGAGGTTGTCCGCGCGGCCGGAGCTCAAAGGCCTAGTAGGAGCCGCGGAATCCGGTTCCCTGGCAGCCGGAGCATCTCATCATGCCCTGTCCCTTTCCCTTTACCGGGTCGTACGAACGCCCCGTGCCGCCGCAAATGTAGCAGACGACGTTTTTGACTCCCTGCTCGTGCTGGTGGCTGTGGAACGCGACGGCGAACGCCGGCGCCGCGATCGCCGCGACCGCGACGATGGCGAGGATGATTCCTTTTTTCATGTTTTGTTTTCCTTTGTTGTCATGGGCGTCGCCGCCCGTTGTTTTGTTTCATCCCGACGGGCACTCGCCCGCGGGAAGATCGTTCAGGTCCCCGAAAGATTCATCAGCTCGCACGAGATCCACACGATGATTGCGCAAAACCCGCCGCAGCTGACCGCCGCGACGAGGAGGATCAGGATTGTTTCCTTGGCGGAATGCGGTTTCATCTCCCTGGCATTCCTAGGGCTGGCTCTTCAAGGACAGGAGGTATTCTTTGGCGAGTTCAACTTCGCACGCCTTCTGGAACAAGGCCATGATCTCGCTGTTTTTTGCGAACAGCCCGAGTATAGTTTCGTAGGAGAGGCTGGAACGCTCCTCTTGTTCCGCGACCCTCGCCAGGAACATGGCCGCCGTGTCCGATCCTTCGGCGGCCGCTTCCTTGAGAATCCTCAACCCTTCGTTCCGATAGGCGTCCCGCTGCAACTGGAAGAGGCCCAATTCACATTTGGCAATTCTCGATTTTCCCATTTCCGCCGCATGTCTCCAATTGGCGAAATAGAGCGTCAGAGGTGTAATACCCGTCTTCTTCAATGTCTGCCTCTCGTCGTCGGTCATCGTCCAGCAGAGATGGGCAATGCCGACTTCGCCAAGCATGCAGCCGTCTTTTTCCGCCTGTTGGAACAGGCGATACGCCTTCGCGACATCCCTCTTCTGTCCGTTTTCGCCACGAAGGGCGTCAAGCCCCTCCTTGAACGTCCGCTCCGCCGCGGTCGGTTCGCGAACGCCGCGATGATCGTCCTCTTCGGTTGTTGCGTCCTCCTCCTCGTCGTCTTCCTGTTCTTCGTTCTCTTCTTCGTCATCTTCCCGTTCTTCGTCCTCCCCGGCGTAAGATTCAGCGACATCGTCCGGATCGTCCGTGGAAATCAACCGGGCTATGATTCGCGGATTCTTTCCGGAAATGGTGGCATTCAAGGCGTTTTTCCCGGTCCATTCCCAGATTTTCTCAAAGGTGCCGAACACGCACACTTCGTCATCCTCGAGCATGTTTCCGTCCGGAAGAACGGTGCGTTCGTCATCGAAAACCACCGCCCATTCCCGCTTCCAGTCTCCGTCTTGTTCGATCCTGACAGCTCCGCGATGGTTCTTGGATGAATAGACACTGGAGATCTTTCCCTGTATATACATAGGCGTGCCCTCGTATCGCTCCGGATGTCGCATGACTTCCTTGAAGTCGCCTTCCTGGCAGGAGCGGATCCACTGGGCGGCCGCCGGATCGCCAGACAGCGGTTGGATGTCCGGACGCGGAGGCGGCGTTTGGGTTGTCGTTGCGGAAGGTTCGGGCGGCGACGTATTCTTTGAATCTCGTGATTCGCCCTTTCCGGAACAGACCCCAATCACGACGAGAAAAACGACGGAGGCAAGCACAGCACCCTGAACCCGTTCGGGAAGCCGAAGGAAAGAGGTTTTGACGTGCCTCCACGCGCAGGCAAACGTCGACTTCAATTGGGCGATCCCCCTTTTGCCCTTGTTTCTGGAAGCGGGTGTCCGGTTGTTCTCCGGCGGCTTCTCCTTCGTCGCATCGGCTTTCGGCGCCGTGAAGGACTGGTTGCAGGCCGGGCATTGAAGCTCGGTGCCGAGCATCGAGGCTTCAATGAGGATGTGCTGTCCGCAATGCGGGCAGACGATCTTGGTTTCGTTGGTCGGTTCGCTCATGGCGGGATTCGAGGTTCGGGTGGGGGTTCACCCTTCCTTATACGAATCTCCGCCGGGGTGCCTTACACGGAGTGCGGCGGCGCGGATGCCGCACCGCCGGATAGCGCCGCGCGTCTATGCGCGCACGAAACCGATCATGCAGGAGGCGGCGATCTTCTTGCTTCGGATCGCTTCGTGCTGCCGGAAGGACGTGTAGCCGAGTTTCGCCGGATCCATCACGCGGATCCTGCCCTTGAACTTCTCGATGCCGATCCAGTGCGCGTATTCCGGCTTGACGTAGAACATCGCGAATCGCCCGTGCCGCGCGAACACGTCCTTCATGTAGTCCTCGTAGCTGGAATAGTCGATCAGCCCGCCGAGGCCCGGGAACACGGGCTCGAGCCCGCGGCGCCAGAGCGTCGCGACGAGCGCCGTGGGCAGCGTGCCGCCGATGGCGTCGGCGTCAACGCCCCGCCAGTCCCACTTCTTCCCGACGGTCCGGACGAGGGCGTTGAATCCCTGCACGAGAGCACCCGAGAGCCCTTCACGGCCTTTCCGGACGTGCAGCTCCCGTTCGAGCTGCCGGTCCGAGGGCACTTCGAGGCCGAAGGCCGAGAGCAGCCACTTCGTCGTCGCCCAGCCGCACGTCACCCCGTCCGGCTGATGGACGTGCGGCGTGCCGAACCAGTCGTCCACGTCCACGCAGTTCTCGCACTCCGGGCAGATGTACCGCCCGTTCTCCCTCACGTCGAAGTCCTCCCCGCAGTGCGGGCAGACCACCGTTTGCGCTTTCCGTTTCATGCGTGTTTCCTTACCGCGTCGCCGCTGCGACGCGCTTCACGATCTCCTCCACGGCCTTCCACTTCTTCCGGATGGCGGGCTTCCTCGCGAACCTCGCGGGAATCTTTCCCTTGTGCTTCACGAAGAGCATGAAGGTCTCGGCGAAGTCCTCCTGCGTGGCGCTCGTGGCGTATTCGGAGACGTAGCGCTCCTCCCACCCGTCCACACCGCGCTCCTCGGCCGGATCTTCCCCGTAGCTTCCGCCGAACGCCGCGCGGAATACACCGCCCTTGCTCAGCGCCTTCGGGTACAGATCCGCTAGCGCGTGCCCGAACTCGTGGCGAAAGACGTCGAGGGCACCGGCTTTGGCAGGTAGCTTCATCCAAAGCGCTTGGAAGGGAAGATACACTGACGGAAACTCGATGGTCTGCGTCGCAGGCTGGTAGAACCCCATATAGCCCGCGACCGCCGAAATCGGCGCGACCGTGAGATACGTGGCGTCCACGCTGTCCATTCTAGATCCTTCCCAAAGGAGGCCGAGGTTCCAGAGTTCCTTCCGAACCTTGTCGTAGGCCCGGCTCACGGTGTCGAACGATGTGAAGACTTTGCTCACTATTACGTTTAGTTATCCGAAAACAGTTTTTTGATTCCTCCGACGAGTGCGCCAATGCCCGCACCTGCCAATGTTCCGACACCCGGGATGATCGATCCGATACCCGCACCGACCAACGCACCCGTACCAGCCCCCCATGATTCATGGGAACCGTTTGGAACATTCCCAGACTCATCGGGAGCATCATCAATGTTGTCCTCTTCCTCTTTTTCGTCATTTTCATCGGAAAGGAAGGCCTCATCGGGAGCATCATCAATGGTGTCCTCGTCCTCTTCTTCGCCTTCTTCATCGGAAAGGAAGGAATTCGGGTCGTCAAACACGGCTTTAATGGCCGACAACGCTCGTTTTTCAACAGCAGACGGTTTTCCGTCGCAGGCAGCGAAATCCCGTAAAACAGACAGCAGTTTTTCAAGTGCTTCGGGGTCATTGTCGTAAGACTTCGCCGTTGCGAACGCCAATGATTCAATGGACTCCGTAGAACGAAGCGGTTGAGTCCACGAATCTGACGAGCAGATTCCGGGACACCATTCCTCCATAAAGTTTCGTTCTGTTTGGTTTCTCCGATCATCAATAGCGCCAAGGTTGGCAAATAGGCGAGTTGCCTCGTCGGTAACCGTAAAAGAATCGTCGTCTTTGTTTTGTTGGGTTTCGAATTCAGCGAGAGTCTCTACGCAGATTGTATTTCCAAAGACTGCGCCCTTTTTAAGAAGAGCCAATGCCTTTTCGGAATCTCCATTCCTAAAAGCAATGTTGGACAGCACCAAGCAAACCGTTCCGATTGCCGCACGGTCATCGAACACGAACTGTTCCGGTGTCTTGTTTCCGATTTCTTTTAGAATTCCATTACCAATACGTTTGATACGCGCTGTGTTGGGGATGTCGAATTCGGACAATACAATTACCAACAGCGCCTTGATTCCGAGACTTTTGTCTCGCACATAGGCCCTTTCGGCCCATTCAAGTGCCTTGGACCGGTTTTTACGAACGGGATTGTCCTCCTCGATGCCAAGGTAATACAACGCCAACCAACTTTGTCCAGTCGCGTCTCCTGCTTCAGCTGCTTGCTTCGCCCACTCGAAACTGGAACGAATACTCTTGGGATGCCCCTTGCATCCATCATGGTAAATTGTCGCGAGGAGGCCAGCCGCACGCGGATTGCCAGATTGAGCCGCTGTTTCGATAATGTTTGCTTCCTTGTTGCCGAGATTGGAAAGATCCTCACTTTCTCTGGAGAGTTTCTCGGCAAGATTAAGGGCGTTTTCGACTTCAACATCCTCAGAACTTTCAGTTCGCTTTACAGGAAGCTTTGTTTGGGCTTGACTTGCACCGAGGGCGACGGCTTCGTGCGAGTGATGCCAAGACAGGACGCGGAGCTTCGGGAAGGCTGTTTCCATTGTTTCCCGGACGACGGGAGATTGGCTGGTTCCCCCGATGAGAAGAATCGAGTCGGGTGGCGGATTGCCTTGGGCCCTGTTCTTCGCGAGTGCGGATTGGACCAGATCGACGGCCGCCTGAAGGAGCTGTTCCACGATCTGCCGAAACTGATTCTTGGAGACTTCGATCTTGTCGCGCCCTCGACGGAACGGAACGGCATCTTTTCGCGAGAGGCCGATTTTCACCTTTTCGGCTTCTCGGAGAAGCTTTGGCACGTTTTCCTCGGACGAAAGAAGACGGGAGCCGAAGGCCCTATCCCACATGTCGTCCAAATTATCGAGAAGGCCTCGATCCATTTCTTCGCCACCGACATCGTCTCGGCCTTCGGCGCAATGGCGATCAGCATGAATCGATCCGTCCTCGTCGCGCGAGATGATCGCGATGTCGAGCGTGCCGCCGCCCCAGTCGAGGACGAGCGCCCGGGAGAACTTGTCGGCGGGATTCTCCCGTAGAAACGCCGTTCCGGCGGCTTCCGGCTCCGGCATGAAGGACACGGAGGAGAATCCTGCCGCTTCCGCCGCTTTCCTGAGAGACGCCCTGCGCGCAGGGGCGAACGACACGGGAATGGTGATGGTTGCCGAGGTCACCTTTTCGCCATGGAACACCGACTGCTCGCACTCGTTCTTGATGTGGCGGAGAAACTTTGCAGTCAACGCCTCTGACGTCTCATCCGAACGAAGGAGAACGGACTCCTTTTCGCCAAGGTGGAGCTTGAATGCGCGAACATACCCTTCCGGATCCGTCTCGATCTGGTCGTCTGCGTCTTCGCCGAAGAGGCAGTCTCCCGATTCGTCTACATGGACCGTGGTCGGGATGGAGTCCCGGTCTCGACCGAGCCGAATCAGCTCCACGCGTCCCGTGGCGGGATTGAAGTAGGACACCATCGTCTTTGTGGTGCCGAAGTCGATGCCGATGCAGTTCGCCATTTTCTATTGCTTGCTTTGGGTTTTATATCCGACCATCCTGGATTTGGGCTTTGGCTTATTGCAGTTCTTTCCGCCAAACGAATCCATGATAGCCCGAGCTTGGGATTCAAGGCGCCGCGAAGATGATTCGTGTTCCTTTTCCTTTTCCGCGATTGTAGAACGAGCGTCTGCAAGTTGGCTTTTTAGGACGGGCAGACGCTTTTCCATTTCGTCGATTTCATCATCCAGATGGCGGGCGGAATCCTGAAGGGAAGAGATTTCGACCTGAAGACCGTCCAGGACTTTCCGCTCCGCCAAAACCTCCCTCTCCCAAAGGTTGCTGAAATGGCGGATTCGGCAATACTCGAGATAAGCGGCGTGGTTCGAATCTTCCTTTTGGAGCAATTCTTCCGTTTTCGCCGCGAAAGGCCAATTGTCATAGCGTTTCGATTCCGCATCAAGAATCTGAAGTTCGTCGAGTTGATTCTTGATTGACAATCCGAACTTCTTGATTTTTGATTCGATGCCGCTGGATAGGAAATTGGCCCTGATTCCGGAAAAAAGGCCCTTACCGCCTTCCGTCCGCACGCGTGAAAGTTCCACTTCGGCCGTTTTCCGTTCGGCCTCCAATTGGGCCAATTGCGCGCTGATACTCCTGCGTTTCGCTGCATAGCCGTCCTTGGAGTTCGAAGCGAACCAGTCGTATTCGGACTGAAGTCCCGACAGATCGCCATGCCGCCGACAGAGCTCCCGAAAGGCTTCCCGTTCCGGCTCAGAAAAGGGATTGTTCAGCATCCCTTCGGCGCCCACATCCGTTTCTGGCGTTTCATCGGACAGACCATCCGCGATACCACTCTCCTCTTTTGTTTGCGATGCCGCCGGAACAATGACCTGATCCGTAGCGTTCCAATAGTCGTCCAGATCGATCTCGTCGAGTACAGGTCTGGACAGAATGTCGATGACCGTTCCCGACTCTTCGGGGAATGGAACAACAGCGAACCGACCTAGACGTTTTCTCCAGACGAGCAGTCCTTTCTCCATCTCAAGGGCATCGTCCTCCGATCCGAAGCCAAAGTATGGTTTCACATGGTCGTCCTTGACGAATCCGAGAGCGGAAGGAACGATGTCCGGCGATCTCCAGGCGGGCGCAAACTCGTCCGGAACGCCTTTCGGAATTTCTGTCGGGACGAGACACCTGTTTTCGTACCGTTTGGGGGCGACCGCAGGTCCGACATCGCTCCGACGACTTTGAAAATCGACATCAACGGAATCCGCTTTGTCTTCGCCGACAGGAAGGCCGGTGGTTCCGACCAGGGATGTCGCCCCAAGCGCGACGGCCTCGTGCGAATGATGCCAGGAAAGGACGCGAAGCCCAGGAAACTTTCTTTCCATCGTCTTGCGAACGACCGGGGCCTGGCTCGTGCCTCCGATGAGAAGAATGGCGTCCGGAGGCTGACCGCCCTGGGCCTTGTTCTTGTCCAGCGTCGACTGGACGAGATCGACGGCGGTATCGACGAGCCCGGAAACGATTTGTTCGAATTGCTCCCGGTTCAAATCGATCTTCTTCGGACCGCGACGAAAGGAAACGACGCCTTTGCGGGAAAGACCGATTTTGATCTTTTCGGCTTCCCGGAGAAGCTGGGGTTCGTTTTCCTCCAAAGAGAGGAGGGGTACGCTGAACGTTTCCTGCCAGAGAGCGTCCATTCTGGCGAGGAGTCCACGGTCCATCTCCTCGCCTCCCACATCGTCGCGCCCCTCGGCGCAATGTCGATCCGCGTGGATCGTACCATCTGCGCTCCGAGCAATGATGGCGATGTCAAGCGTGCCGCCACCCCAATCGAGTACGAGCGCCCGCGAGAACGAATCGGCCGGATTGTCCCGGAGAAACGCCGTTCCGGCCGCCTCCGGTTCCGGGAGAAAGGAAACCGAGGCGAAACCCGCGGCGGCAGCCGCACGCCGCAGGGACGCCGTACGCGCAGGCGCGAAGCCGACCGGAACCGTGATGGTCGCCGACTCCACGCTCCCGCCGTGGAACACGGACTGTTCGCACTCCTCCTTCACATGATGAAGAAAACGCGCAGCGAGCGACTCTGCTGTCTCGTTCGAGCGGGGCAATGCGGAATCGCTCTCTCCGAGATGGAGTTTGAACGCGCGACAGTATCCTTCTGGATCCGTGACAATCTGATCGTCGGCATCTTCGCCAAAAAGAACGGCCCCCGATTCATCCTCGTGGATGGTCGTGGGAATGGAATCCCGATCCCGGCCGAGTCGGACGAGTTCCGCCCGTCCCGTGACGGGATTGAGAAAGGACACCATCGTCTTTGTGGTGCCGAAGTCGATGCCGATTGCGTTTTCCATATCGTTACTATCTATTTGATGCGGAGAATCGCATCGATGCGCCGCGCGAGGTAGTCCGTTTTTTTCCGCCCGGCCGCGTCAAGCGCGCCGAGCCGAAGTGCCGCGAAGCGCCTCTTGATTCCTTTGAGCGCATCGGAGTCCGTCTTTGCCGCCTCGTCGCCGGCGAGCCTGTCGGCCATCGCGCGCAAAGCGGAGCATTCGGCTTCGGACACCCGTTCGGGATGGGCTTCGCACCAATCGAGAGCGTCAAGGTCGTCAAGGATCTTCGGGATGCCGCTGTTGATGAATCGGTTGTCCTGTTCTTCGGCTCGGCGACGAAGTTCGGAAAGTTCCTCGCGCACTTTTGCGCGCTTCCGTTCGACCCAGGAACGAAGAGTCGCGGGCTCGAGATCGAGGTCGAAAAGACGGTCCCAGTTCTTGGAGTCGATCTCGAGACTCGCCTCGCGATCTTCAATCCGGGCGTAGGCCTCGTCCTTGGCTCGGAGGAATCGCGCATATTGCTGGCGCTGGCGGATAAGGGCGGCGGATTTGAAGAAGTTTCGGTCGAGGAAGGACCGGAGCCGTTCAATGCCTCCAAGGTCGCGGAGTCGGGAACGGAAGGCTGCGGCATCCACATTCGAGCCAAGTCGGACGGCTTCGCGAACGGCGACGCGGAAGCAGATCCACGGAGCGGAGAACCGCTTGCGGAGCGCGCGGCAGTCCGTCTCGTCGTCCCAGTCCTCGTCGTCCTGCAGCAACTGCTCGATGCGCTTCGTCCCTTTTGCGGAGACGAGTGTGAGGACTGCGGCGAGATCCTCGTCCGACGAACGGGCGGCCATCATCGCGATGGGAGCGCTGACCGGAATGATGTCCGCAACGACGGTCGCCATCTGTCCCTTGAGCCGTTCCGCCTTGCTTTGGATCTCGTCCCAATCGCCGCCAGAGTTCCAGTAGGTGGCATCCCACTTGTGGAGGACGCCGACGCTGTTGTATGGACGCGATCCCGGAAGGCAGCCCTCCCGGAAGGTCTTGAGGTTCGATTCGTCCGTCTCGCGCCCGTTGATGCCGAACACATAGACGAGCGCATCGGCCTTGCGCCCCTCCTGGACCGAGGGGTCAAGGAACGCCTGGGCGACCTTCTCGTGGTCGGAAACGGCCGCCCCGGTTCCCGGAGTGTCGATGATCTCGTGAAGAGCGAGGGCGGGATCGTCCGAATAGAGCTGGATGAACGCCGTCTTGGAAACCTTGTCCACAACCTCCTTCGACTTACCCGACCATTCCTTGAGAAGACGATCGAGCGGGAACGTTTCGGGCTGCCGGTCCTTCCAGTGCACCGTGAACTTGTCTCGGAACGAAGGATCGGTCGCGCGGGAGATCACGTTGATCGTGGCTGTCGTTTCCTCGACGCCCGTGATGGCAAGGTCCTTGCCGAGCAACGCGTTGATCAGAGAGCTTTTCCCCGTCTTCATTCGGCCGAAGACCGCGATGTTGAACGGACGGACGATGCCGGCCTCCAATTCGCGGAGCTGGCGTTCGCAGTCGCCGAGGAAGCCGTATTGGGCGAACATGTCCGCCCCCTCGCGCAGAAAGTCGCGAAATGACTCCTGAAGGCTGCGGGCGATACCGGTGATTCCGTTTTCCGCCATCTACTACGCCCTCTTTTGTTCAGGCGAGAGACCCATGTCGGACATGGCTTGCATGAACTGCTGCTGGTGCTTCTGGAGCTCGGCAGTCTTGGCGATGATTTCCTCGGAGGAACGTTGGCCCATCTGCTTGAGTTCAGCGATGCGGGAAGACCGCGCTTCTCTTTCGGAAACGATTGCTTCGTCGATGGCATGGCCAACATAACGGCGAATCGTCTCAAACTGGTCGGAGATCGCCCGCGACATGCTCTTGTAGCATGACGAAAGCCATTTCGACACAAGTGATACGGCCATCTTTCGGGCACCGTCAAGCTGTCGCGTTTTCTGGTCTGCATGTGCGGCAACGTATCCAACGGGCTGCCCAAGCAGTCCGCCCAACGCTGCACCGATTTCCACCCCAGGAATGGCGCCGACCCCTCCGCAACAGAAACCGATGCATCCACCGATGATGCCACCGATGGTACTGCCGATTCCCGCGCCTGCCATCCCACCATACATGATGGTCCTCGCTTTGTTGAACTTGGTGTCAACAACAAGGTCTTGATGGACTCGGGAAATGGACAGAGAAACGTTGTCGGCGGCGTTTTCCATCTCCGAAACGTCAACCTTCGCCGCATTTGATGCATCGCAGAGCAGTTTCGCCGTTTCGCGCTGGATGTCCGAACATATCTCATGTAGTTTTTCGGCCAAGGCGTTTGGGAGACTGGCTTGGATACCATCCACGTTGGCTTGGATCTCGTCCATTGAGTCGATCTGGTTCAACGACTGCTCGATTTCAAGGATGAGTGCGCCGCCGTTCGGGTCAAACTGGTCCAACCGTTCAATGGCGTCCTTCCGGATGCGCGACAGTCCAACTTCAATCTTCTCCTTGATTTCAGCTTTCCCGGTCCGTTCCCACTTGTCGATTTCTTTCTGTTCGTCTTTTAAGGTCTGGACTAACGCAGTCCGCTCTTCCTCCGTCTTCGTGCGGAGTACCGCGCTTTGCGCGTCAAATTCCCGAGCGATGATATCGATCTTCGGACGAAGTTCAGCCGTTGCACGGGCCATCAGAAGCCGATGGACATTTGGACGGATATAGCCGTTCACAAACTCCGCGACGTCCTTGAAGCCGCTACGTTCGAGCTTCTTAAGGTCCTTTTCCTCGTCGGCGGCGAACTTCGTCTGCGAGTCAACTACGAAGTATTTGATTTTGTCCTTGTCGAAATCGGCCTGAGAGGTCAGGATCGAAAGGTTGTTCGACTTGCGCGCCTCGCGAGCGTCGGCGTCGACGAGCCGCGACTTGGTCTGGACGAAGAAAATATGCTTCGTGACCTTCTTAAGATCGGAAAGAAGATCAATCTCCGCCTGGCCGATGGGCGATTCCACGCTGTCCGTGACAAGGAAGACTGCGTCGGCCTTCGGTACGTATTCGTAGGTGATCCGCTTGTGCTGCTTGAAGAGTCCGCCGAGTCCGGGAGTATCAATCACGACGAGACCGGACTTGAGGATCGGCGAGGGGCAGAAGACTTGGATAAACTCGACCTGCTTTTCGTTACCTGGGTTTCCGTCCTCCGTCCCGTAGGCGGACAGCTGAGCGGAGTCGATCTCCACGGGAGCTTTTCCGCTCGTCTTGTGGAAGAAGACCTTGTAGCCGACTTTCTCGCCGTAGCAAATCTTGAAGATCGTCGAAGTCGCAACATCCGAGCAGACGGGAACGAGATCCTTGTGTCCGAGCAAGGCGTTTACGAAGGATGACTTCCCCTTCTTGATTTCGCCCATCACAACGATTCGAAACAGCCCGGTTTTCCAGAGGGCAATTTTCTTCACCCAGTCCGGATCGACGGGCTTGCCAGACAGCGCGGATTCAAGACCGAGGATGGTGGCCGCGCCGTTGCAGAAGGAATCGAGAGTCGGTTGTTCAATTTTCGTGTTCATTTCGGTTCTGAGAGGATGTGTTAGAGATCGTAGGCGAGAGTATCGTCGGAAAAAGCGTCAACAAGTGCATTTCCGGCGATGGCGACGCCGGCTACGCCCGCGACGACGCCGGCGATATCCTTGAAGATCGACATCAATGGCGCCGCGACGCCATGGAGCGAGTCCGCGAGATCGGATAGACCGTAATTATCGCCGGATGACGCTCCGAGCGAGCCGGCGGACGCGGCGAAAACCGTGACGGTGGGGGCGATGCCGTTGTCAGCGAGCCACTGGTCGACATGTTCCCGAATGTTCATCGCCGTGAAAGCGGGCAATGGATGATCAGTCGCCGTCATGACGAAATTGCTGTTCTCCCAGGCGTCCATGAAACGGTCGAGCGGGTAGGCTTGGCCGGCCCCATCCGGATGGCCGGGATCGTTAACGATGACCATGGGATTGTCGGGATCTGACATGTCGAATCCCGTCACGCAAAGCGCGTGGTCGGCCGGGGCGTCGACAGGATTGTCGAATCCAAACTCCTTGGCCGCCCAGTTCCACAGTTCCTGAAGCGGCCCCTGTTCCCAGAGCTGATCGGAACGAACTCCGACAATGACTCCATGTCCTTGTGCGATTTCGCTGGCAAGATCCTGAATCGAGGCATTCACATCCGTGTGATTATCGATGCCGAACAAATCCATCATTTCGCCAATGTGTTCCGGGCTCGTTCCGCCGCCCGGCATGTACCACCCGTTCGCGTGGGAGATGTAGGCGAAATCATTCGTCGAGATGTTCTCGAAACCGAACTGGCGGATGATGAAGCTTTCGGAGGTTGGCTCGCAGTTGTCGGAGAAATCCTGCATCTCCCAGAAGTCGGCCTGCGCATTCGGACAGCCGAGGATGTCAGGCGAGGTGTCGTCGTAGAGATTGGCTCCGAGAGCCATGTCTTGGTCGAAGTCCATGTCAGTTTCCTTTCATTTCGAGTTTGACTTCCTGTTTTCGGATGATTTTTCCGTTGCGGGAAAGGCCGGTCGAGCCCTTGCCCAGAATCTTCGTTTCCGTCGCATTCGGCTTTCGCTCCACGGCGACGGCGCGCTGTTTGTCGGGATTCCACTCGTTCGAATCGACGAGGGAGAAGCCTTTAGCGCAAAGAGCCGTCTTGAGCCGATCGGAAAGAGAACGTGACGCGGCTCTTTCCGCTTCGGAGGCGTCCGCCTCCGATTCTTTCAGTTCGTCAAGAAAGTCAACGACGCCCAGGGCCCATTTCGTCTCGTCGGACGACGTGGCGGGATCCGTCTCCGCAAGCCGATCCGCAACGAACGACGCCCAGTCGCCGGAAATGCCGTCGCCCGACTTCGGGGCGATCGGCCAAGTCACGGCTGGAGGCTCGGCTGCAGCTTGAGGCTCAGTTGCGACCAAAGGCTCGGTTGCGACCGGAGGTCTAGTTCCAATAAGAGTTGGCGCGTTGACCGGTTTTGGAGCGGATGATACCTCTGCCTGTTTCGGTTGATAGGACGTGACGATGTTTGGCTGGCCTCGCAGTGGCTTCTTTCTTCGGAATAGCGCCCATGCCACCCAGAAACCGCATGCGAAAGAAATCACGACGAGGGCAGGAGTCGCCCGATTGGGGCGTGTGCGTTCTTTCCCTGGAACGGAGTCCTTCCGTGCAGTACTCGCGCGAGAAGCGCGACTGTCGACCGAAGAAGGCACATTGGTCGTGTTGGTGGAGGAGCCAGCCGTTGCAACGACGGAGGAGATCGCAAACAAACAACAGCCTACAAGGACTGTCAGAGGCAACGAGGTTCGGAACTTTTTCATGGTGACGGGGATTCGGGGTGGGGTTCAACCTTCCCTATACGAATCTCCGCCGGGGGGCCTTACAAGAAAGGCGCGTCCCTTGTCCGTCTTCTTTCCCGAGGCCCTAGGAAAGCCTTTGAACGAAACACGGAAGGGGCGCGCTTTGGTACGCGCAACCCTGCATCGCGTCGCCGTTCGAAGAAGTTCCTAGGTTCCGGGAAAAACGACTTTTGCAGAAGCTGCAAAGGGTTCGGTTGTCCGCCGGGGCCCCGGAGGGGTCCCGACGGGGGCGAAGTATACAGGAACGCGGGGCGCGAGGCAAGCGGGAAATCCGGCCGTCGCGGCGCCGGCGCGTGGCGGGGTGGGCACCCCGCCACGCGCCCGGACGCCGCGAGGGGCGCGGAGCGGACGGCTAGTAGAGGAAGCCGAAGAGCCAGAGGGGAATCTTGGCGCCCCAGCCCGTTTCGACGCCGTCCGCGGCGACGAAGCTGCGCGGGACGTCCTTGATCTGCCCGAAGCCCTTGCCGCGTCCGCCGACTTCGACGAGAACGTCGCCGTCGACGAGGAAGTCGCCCGCCGCCGGGACGAGCAGCGAGTGCCCCTGCCGCAGCTGCGACGCGAAGAACGTCTCGCGGACCGTGCCGGCCTCCGTCCGCGGCGCGATCGCGTGCATCAGGTTCGTGTCGCCGCAGTAGATCTTCTCCGGGGCGGAAAGGTCCTTGAGCTTCGGCTCCCGCGCGGCGAAGAGCGAAAGCAGCCGCGCCCGCTCGAGCGCGCGGAGCATCTTGAGCCCCTGGTTGCGCTCGGTTTCCAGTTCGCGCCAGAGGGCGGACATGTTCGGCTGCTGCGGGACGCTCGAGGCCAGGACGGACAGCATCCGCTTGGCGCGCAGGATCGTTTCGCGCGAGACCGGCTCGGTCTTGGGCCAGTCGACGTCGAGGACCTTGTTCACCGTGGCGAGGAGACGTCCGCGGTAGTCCGCGAAGGCGCCGAACCGGAACGGATAGAACCCCTCCCTGAGATACCGCTCGAACAGCGGGAGCGGCTTCGAGCGGGCGACGATGTCCGCCGCGATCGAGCGGTGGTCCGCGAGAAGCGCTTCGAGCGGGACGGCCTCGTGCTCGAGCACGCCCTTGAACGCGAGGAATTCGCGGAACGAGAGCCCCTCCAGCGGATAGGTCGCCTGCCGGCGCGAAAGGTCGCCGGCGGCCTTTTCGATCTGGAGCAGGGACGACCCGCTGTAGACGACGTTCAGGGCGGGGAACTGGTCGCAGACGTTCTTGATCTGCAGCGACCAGTCCGGCAGGTGGTGGACCTCGTCGAGGAACAGGTGCGTAAAGCCGTGCGAATCGAGCCAGGCCGCCAGATCCTTCAGCCGGCGGTTCGCGAACCAGAGGTCGTCGAGGCTCGCGTAGAGCGCCTTGGACGATCCCGCGCCGAACGCCTCGCGGATGCGTTGCAGCAGAATCGTCGTCTTGCCCGTTCCCCGCGCGCCCTTCACGCAGACGAGACGGTCCCGCCAGTCGATGGCCGGATAGAGATAGCGGTGGCGTTCCGTCGGGACCGCAGCGACCAGCCGGTCCGACGTCTCCACGAGTTCCCGGAACGATTCCTCCGTGACGGGTTCGCGCTCCGATCCGGAAACGGAAATATTCATTTCGCTCTCCTTTTCGTCATTCAATTTACGAAATCATCAAGAATTTTCATCTTTTGATTTACGAACAAGGCGGAGTCTAGCACAACGCGCCCCACCTGGCAAGCGCTTGTCCATCCATGCGGAGCCCCCGTCAATCCTGCGATCCTGTCGAAAAGGGAGGGAGCCGTTCGTCGGAGGGCGCGGGGAAGGCGCCATCGCCGTCGGAGGCGTCGGGGAAGGGGTCCGGGGCGGCGGTTTCCGCGTCGGGCTGCGCGGCGGCGCGGGCCTCCTCGAGGTCGGAAAGGATGTTCGCGAGCGCGGAACGAACGCTTTTGTTGGCGGAATCAATCGCTTCGGATGCTTCGCGGGCGACCTGCTCGGCGGCGCGGCGGTCCTCTTCGAGCTGTTCCGTGGTAAGGACGGGAATGAAGGTGAGATTGCCGATTTCCCCGGAGACGCGATAGACGGGCTGCTCGAAGGGCGATCCCTCGCCGGGGAGGAGCAGTTCGCCGGGGGCGGAGGCCGGGGCCGGGGCGAAGGCGCGGGCGAGGAGGAATCCGAGCGCGACGAGGGCGGCGGCGAGGAGCGCAAGGCGCAGGACCGGCCAGACGCGCGTGCGGAGGCGGACGCGGAGGGCGAGCGCGGCGAGGGCCTTGCGGAGGGCCTTGGCGGAGCGGTAGCGGCGTTCGGGCGCGAGGGCGCAGGCGCGCGCGAGGATCTGCATCCACCGCCAGAAGCCGGGGGCGTCGGAGTCGGCCTCCGGGCACGGGACGAAGCCGCCCTCCTCCGGCTCCCGGCCGAGGCTCGCGCGCGCGAGCGTGCGGCCGAGGCTGTAGACGTCGCCCTGCGGGGTGCCGTGGTGCTCGGGGGGCTCGTAGCCGGGGGTGCCGACGAGGGACTTGGCCTCGCGCAGGTCGGCGACGAGCCCGACGTCGGCCAGCACGGGGCGGCCGCGGACGAAGAGGACGTTGGAGGGCTTGACGTCGCGGTGCGCGAGGTGGCGGGACTGGAGGAACTCGAGCGCCCCGGCGAGGCGGAGGCCGAGGTCGAGGCAGTCGCGGAGCGGGAGCGCGATCTCGGCCTGGAGGACGGAGGCGAGGGTGCGGGGGCGGTAGGCCTCAATGCTGAATGCTGAATGCTGAATGCTGAATGATGAATGATGAATGACGAATGGCGAATGCTGAATGCCGAATGATCGGCCGGTGGAGGACGCCGGGGCGTCCTCGGGGTCGGCGAGCTCCATCGCGACGCGGAAGGAGCGGCCGTCGGGCGATTCGTCGAAGGCGAGGATGCGGACGAGGCCCGGGTGCGGCGGGAGGGCGGCGTAGAGGGCGGTGCCGCGGCGTTCGCGCTCCCAGGCGGCGAGGGCGGCGGGCGTGGCGGCGTCGCCCTCGGGGCGGTCGCAGACCTTGAGCGCGGCGAAGTCGCCGGTGGCGGGGTTCCGCGCGAGGTGGACGACGCCGTGGGCGCCGCGGCCGATCTCGCGGAGGGGGACGAAGTCCGCGGGGCTCACGCGAGGCCTCCGTCCATGTCGCGCGCGGCGGCGGCGAGCTGTTCGCGGAAGAGGGCGCCGACGCGGCGGCGGATCTGCCAGAGGTTCTCGGGCGAGATCCGGTGGACGCGCCGCACGGTCTCCGAGTCGAGCTCCTCGATCGCGGAGGCGACGAAGACGGCGAAGTGCTCCGGGCGGACGAGCGGGCGGAGCCGACGGAGCGCCTCGTCGCGCACGGCCTCGGCCCAGGCGGCGTCGAGCGCGGCGTCGGCGGGCGCGGGCGCGCCGGGGAGCGGGCGCTCGGGCGCGGCGGCCGGGTCGGGCAGGCGGTCGAGGTCGGCCGGATCGGCGTCGGAGAGGACGGCGGCGCCGGCGCGGCGGGCGCGGAGCAGGTCGGTGACGCGCCAGTCCACGCGACGGGCGAGCCAGTCGCGGAAGCCGCCCATCGAGCGGTCGTAGCGGACGGGCCCGCCCTCGCGGGCGAGCTCGGACATCACGGTCTGGACGATGTCGTCCGCGTCGGCGTCCTGGAGACCGCGGCGGCGGGCGAGGAGGTGGACGAAGCCGGCGTAGAGGTCGAAGAAGCGGGTCCACGCGGCGGCGTCCGCGCCCTCGCGGAGCGCGGCGAGGACGGACGAGCGGGTGTCGGGGTTGGACCAGGGACGATACATTCCGGCGGGCGCGTCGGGGGGAGGGGAGAGGGGACGGCCGCTAGCCGAAGCGGCCGAAGCGGGTCGGGGCGCGGCGCTCGTAGCGGACCTTGGGCTCCTCGAGGAAGAGGGCGTACCACTGGTCGGCGAAGGCGGCGTTGGTGAACTGCTTGACGCGGTTGTTCGCGAGGGCGTCGCGGTTGCGGACGAGGGAGGCGCCGGGCTCCTGCTCGGTGTTGTTGTCCTTGCAGGCCTGGTCGAGGAGCCTGTGGGCCTCGTCGAGCCGGTCGCGCTTCACGTAGATCCACGCCATGACGGACGAAAGGAACGCGCTCTGGTTGTAGCGCAGCCGCAGGCGCGCCTTGCGGTAGGTCTTCTCGATCTCCTCGACGGGGGCGCCGTTCGAATACTGGCGCGCGAGCTTCATCGCGGCGGAGAGCGGGTCGAGGACGAGGCACTGCGGCAGGAGCGCGTCGACCTCCTTGAAGCGCTTGAGCTGGTAGAGCAGCTGCATCCGCGTCGTGGCGATCTGGCGCCCGAAGAACGGGACCCAGCCGCGGAAGGGCTCGAGCGCCTTCGTGGCCTCGAGCGCCCTGTCGACGAGGGCGGCCTGGTCCTTCTCGAAGGCGGCCTGGACGCGGCGCGGGTCGCCGCGGGGGCTGTTCTGCCACTGGACGATCCGGCGCTTGAGCAGCTCCTGGCCGGCGAGCATGTCCTCCTGCATGGCGTTCATGACGCGCGTCACGCGGCGGCGGACGATCCACCCGACGGCGGCGAACGCGGCGACGAAGGCGGCGAGGCCCCAGACGACGGACCAGGGGACGGAGGCGTTTCCGGTGGCGGCGAGCGCGGCGCCGGTCGCGGCGCCGGCGAGGATGGCGATGAGGATGGCGTACATGGCGTGCGGTGGGGAAGGGTGTTAGCGGACGAGGGAGAAGCGGGCGAGGATGCCGGCCAGCTCCGAGCGCGTGTAGGGCTTGCCGAGGAAGGCGTCGTAGCGGTGGCCCGCGAAGACGGTCGCCGTCTTCTGCTCGGAGTAGCCCGAGGCGATGATGCAAGGGAGCGTCGGGACCGAGCCCTTGATCGCGTCGAGGAGCGGCGCGGAGGTGCCGTCGCCCACGTTCGCGTCGAGCACCGCGGCGCGGATGTGCGCGGCGTTGGCGTTGAAGGCGGTCACGGCATCCTCGAGCGAGGTGGCGGTGAGCGGCTGGAAGCCCATCACGCGGAAGAGGATCGCGGCGGCCTGCAGGATGCCGGGGTCGTCGTCGACGAGCAGGATTGCGGCGCCGGGCTCGGCGGCGCGCGGGGCGCCGGGCCTGGGCGCGGGGGCGGCGGGCTTGGGCGGCTCGGCGGGCTTCTCCGCGGCGGGCGCCTCCTTGGCGGCGGGCATCCAGACGGAGAAGACGGAGCCGTGGGGCTCGGCGGGGCGGTAGGAGACGCAGCCGCCCATCGCGTAGGCCATCGCGGGGGCCTCCGAGAGGCCGATGCCGTGGCCGGTCGCCTTGGTGGTGCGGGCTCGGCTGAAGACCGTGGGGGCGACGTCGGGCGGGACGCCGGGGCCGTCGTCGACCACCTCGATCGCGACGCCGTCGCGCCCGGCGGTCGGGGGCGGGGTGGTGCCGACGAAGCCCTCGGGCGCGGGCCCGAGGTCGCCCGGGACGCGCCCGCCCCACTGGCGCGCGACGACGCGGACGCGGATGCGGGTGCCGCCGTGCTCGGCGAGGGCCTCGGCGGCGTTCTTGATGAAGTTTCCGACGACGCGGGAGAGCGTGGAGGGGTCGGCGAGCCCGTGGGGCGGGGGCGGGTCGGAGACCGGGTCGAGCTCGAAGAGGGCGCGCTTGCCGACGAGGGCGGCGAAGAGGTTGCGGTGCGTCGCGAGGAAGGCGGGCAGGTCGACGGGCCGGGCGGCCGGTGCGGCGGGGGCCGGCGCGGCGGGCTCCCCCTCGGCGGCGGCGCCCTCCTTCTGCGCGGCGGGCGCGGCGGCGGCGGGGGCGTCCATGATCGCGCGGGCGAGCGTGGCGGCCTGCTGGGCGGCGAGGACGACGGTCTGGAGGCCGGAGCGGGCGAGGGCGGCGGTCTGCTCCGTGAGCGGTCCGGACAGGGAGGCCTCGGCCGCCTCGGAGGCGTTGACGATCGCCAGGAGGAGGTTGTTGAGGTCGTGCGCCAGCGCGGCCGGATCGGTGGAACGGGCGGAGGGCATCGGGTCCCTACTTGGAGGCGGCGGGAGCGTCGTCGGAGATCTTGCGGTAGAGCGTCGCGAGGGAGACCTGGAGCGTCTTGGCGGCCTTCTCCTTGTCGCCGTCGGAGTCGGCGAGGATGCGGCTGAGGTACTCCTTCTCCTTGTTCTTGAGGAAGCTCTTCAGGGACTGCGGCGCGGCGGCGGCCGCGGCGGCGGGCGGCGCGGAGGCGAGCGATTCGCGGGCGCGGGCGACGATCTTCTCGGGGAGGTCCGCCGGGCCGATCTCGCCCTCGGGGCGGAAGGTGACGGCGTGCTTGAGGGCGTTCTCGAGCTCGCGGACGTTGCCCGGCCACTTGTAGGCCATCAGGATGTCCTGCGCCTCCTTGCCGAGCGTCGGCGCGGCGGCGCCGGCGGGGGCCTCGCCGCGGAGGAAGTGGGCGGCGAGCGGGAGGATGTCCTCGGTGCGGTCTCGCAGCGGCGGGATCTCGATCGTGATGACGGCGAAGCGGTAGTAGAGGTCCGTGCGGAACGCGCCCTCGGCGGCCATCTGCTCGAGGTTGGCGTTGGAGGCGGCGATGACGCGGACGTCGACGGGGATCGTGTCGTTGCCGCCGACGCGGCGGATCTCCTTCTCCTGCAGGACGCGCAGGAGCTTGCCCTGGAGCGGGAGGGGCATCGACGAGACCTCGTCGAGGAAGATCGTGCCGCCGTTCGCCGTCTCGAAGAGGCCGGGCTTGTCCGCCACCGCGCCGGTGAAGGCGCCCTTCACGTGTCCGAAGAGCTCGCTCTCCAGCAGGTCCGCCGGGATGGCGGCGCAGTTGACGGCGACCCAGGGCTTCTCCTTGCGCGGGGAATGGGAGTGGATCGCGCGCGCGACGACCTCCTTGCCGGTGCCGCTCTCGCCGTAGATGAGGACCGTGGCGGCCGTGGGGGCGACGCGCTGGATCATCTCGCAGACCTTGAGCATCGAGGGGGAGGTGGCGACGATGTTCTCGAAGCGGTAGCGCGTGGCGGCGACGCCGGAGCCGGCATCCTGCGCGGAGCCGCCGCCCTCCGCGGCGGCGGCCTCGGCGCGCTTCACGGTGGCGAGCATCTCGTCCACCTTGAAGGGCTTGGTGAGGTAGTCGAACGCGCCGCACTTCATCGCGTCGATGGCCGTCTCGACCGACGCGTAGGCCGTGAGGAGGATCATCGGCAGCTTCGCGTGGGTCTTCTTGACCTCCTTGATGAGCGTGAGGCCGTCCATCGGGGCCATGCGCAGGTCCGTGATCATCACGTCGATGCCGCCCTGGGCGAGGATTCCGAGGGCCTCCTCGCCGGTCTTGGCGGCGATGGTCTCGTAGCCGTTGCCCTTGAGCAGCGTCTGGATCAGCATCAGGATGCGGACTTCGTCGTCGACGATGAGGATCTTGGACATGGGGGAATCCCGCGTGGGAGTGGCGCGGCGCGGAGACGGACGGAGGCGATTCCGAGGGGCCGGGCGCGGCGCGTGGGCGGCATGGTATCACGAACGCCCCGCCATGCGCAAGGAAAATATTCTCAATTCTGAGAAATGAGAAAGGGCGCCCTACGGCTCCTCGACCCAGCGGAGGAAGCGGAGCTGGTTGCCGGCGGCGTAGGCGACGCCCCAGATGCGGCGCTCGACGTTGCCGGCGCGTCCGGTGGCGGTGACGCGGTAGAAGGACGAGGCGACGGTGATGCGCGAGGCGATCGCTGGGTCGAGGCCGTCGATGCGGGCGAAGAGGTCGTCCGCGCTCTTGAACGGGTCGGGGTCGCCGTTTTCGTCGACCGCGTCGCGCTCCTCCATGATCGCGCGCGCGAGGATGTCGTCCACGCCCGGGAGCGTGCGCAGGACGTCGTAGGGGGCGCTCTGGATGTTCACCTTGCCGTCGCCGTAGGTCGTGAGCATGCCCTCGATGCCGGCGATCACGAGGTTGTTCGTGTCGGAGAAGCGGTTGAAGGAGAGATCGGAGGACTTGGCGTCCGTGTCGCCGCGGACGAGCGCCGGATCGAACACGCCGCCCGCGAGGATCGCCTCGGGGAACCCCTTCACGAGCAGCAGCTCGCGGACGGTGTCGAACGGGCCGTTCTTCGCCTCGTAGGGCGGGTCGAGGAGCGAATAGTAGTCCTCCGTCTCGGCGCCCTTGGGGTTCGAGATGTCGTCGTCGTCCATCCAGTCGAGCACGGGATCGACGATGTAGTCGAAGTATTCCTCCGGGACGCCGGCGTTGCCGAGGATCGTCTCCCAGTCCTCGCGGGACAGGAGGTTCACGTTGAGGCGGCCGGGCTCGGGCTCGATGTCGAGGATCACCCAGCCGCTCTCGCCGACGGGCTCGACGAGCCCGACGAGGGACTGGCCGAGCTTGAGGCGCTCGGCGGCGTCGTGCCAGCGGTCCTCGTCGTCGGTCATCCCGTCGGGCGCGGCGGCGCCGCCGGCGCGCGACATGAGCATCTTGGCGACCTCGATCCCGGACTGCGCCAGCTGCGAGGCGCGGTCGCGGTTCGTGAGATAGCGGGCATACTGCGCCTCGAGCCGCGCCTCGAAGGCGAGCGAGCCGACGAGGACGGAGAGGATCGTCACCACGATGAGGACGAGCACCAGCGCGGAGCCGGAGCGGCGGGATCGGGAAGGGAAGGGGAGGGGACGCCTCATGGCCGGCCCCCTCCCGTTCGGATCCGGAGGCGGTCGCCCTCGATGCGGACGTCCGAGGCGCCCGGGCCGGGGCCGCCGCGCCCGGGCCGGCGGAATCCGCCGGGGGCCTCGTGCCGGCGGAACCCTCCGCCCGTTCCGCCTTCCTCCCGGAACCCTCCGCCGGCCCCGCCCGCGCCGCCGTTGCGAGGCCGGAACCCGCCGCCGGAATCGTCGCGCACCGCGGCGTCGCGCCCGCCTCCGCGCCCGCCCCGGCCGCGGTCCCCGCGCCCGCCGCCGGGCTTGGACGGGTTCCACGAGACCTCCGACATCGGGATCTCGACCATGCGGACGAGGACGTCCGGCTCCGCGCCCTTCGAGCGGGGCTTCATCGTGAGCTGGACGAAGACGTGGTCCGGGATCCGGTTGCTCGCCTCCCATTCGTCGATCCATTCGAAGGGCTCGTTCGGCTCGATCGCCTTGGTCGGGTCCTGCATGCGGCAGTCGAGGCCGGCGACCTGGTCGGAGAGCAGGACGGGGGCGACGTCCTGCTCCGGGTCGAAGTCCTCCGACTGCCCGACGATCTGCCACGCCGAGACGTAGAGCCCGGCGTCCTGCCCGTCCTCGCCGTCGCTCACGAAGAGGTTCACGCGGTGCGCCGCGCCGGCCCACGGCACGTCCTCGCCGATGAGCGAGGAGCCGATCTTGACCCAGGAGATCGCGTCGCGCGCGGCGTCGCCGTCGCCGCCGTCCTCGTGCTGGAAGCCGTAGGCCCAGTCGCTCTGCCCGTTCGCGGGGTAGTAGGCCGAGCGGAGCGCCATCGCGACCTGCTCCATCACGGCCTCCGCGTCGTGGCTCCCCTCCGCGAGCTCCGCCGCGTCGCGCCAGCTGCCGACGCCGGCGCGCAGGACGATGCCGACCGTCCCCATCACCATGCCGAGGATGGCGAGGTCGACGAGGACCTCGACCATCGTGAAGCCGCGCCTCATCGCACGCCCTCCCCGCCGCCGCCGGTCCCGGCCCCGGAGAACCAGACGAGCCGCTCGTAGACCTTCTCGCTCCCCTCGCCGCCATGTCCGCGCGCGACGCGCGTGCGCACCAGATAGAGCCCGTCCTCGTCTTCGTCCTCGAGGCATTCGCGCTCGTAGGTCCATCCGTCCAGGAGCGAGCCGTCGGGCGCGACGGCGAGGTCCTCCTCCGGATCGTTCTTCACGACGAGGGGATGCTCGGCGTCTCCGCGCGCGAGGACGTTCGAGGCCTGCTTGACGAACGTGGAGGCGTCGAACACGCCGACGCACGCGGTGATGCCCTGCATGATGCCCAGCAGGCAGACGCCGAGGATGAACACGGCGAGCAGCACCTCGACGAGCGTCACGCCCGCCCGCGCGCCGGGCTGGGCGGGGGAGCGGACGGCGGGGCTCTGCGCGGGCGGCGTCTTCCTGTCGTGCATGGGCCCGATTATGGTCCAAGGCCGCGGGAAGGTCAAACGTTTTCCCGCGGAAGGGGGCGGAACCGGAGCGGCGGCGCTAGTTGCCGGAGCGGGAGTAGGTGCGGAGGCCGAGGAGGATGTCCCGGACGGGGAGGACGTCGAGAGCGCCGTCGCGGTCCGCGTCCCAGCCGCGGATGAAGGCGGCGAGCGCCTCCTCGCGGTTGGCGCCGAGGCCGCCGGCCGGGATGACGAGGAGCCATTTCGTGTTCCACGCCGAGCGGCCGATCAGGCGCGTCGCGTCGAGCTCGTCGTCGCCCGGCGCCTCGCCGGTCGCGCCCGGGTAGGCGCGGAAGCTCGGGTGCTTCCGGATGCGCGCGCCCAGGTCGTTGCCGCCCGTGGCGCCGGTGTGGAGCGGCGTCCAGTCGGGGTCGTCCAGCTCGGTCGAGCCGATGGCGTAGGGCGTGGGGACGGTCTGGTCGACGACGCGCCAGGAGACCACCTTGCCGGCGTCGCCGGGGGCGCGCATGCGGTCCTCGCCGACGGGGACGAGGTAGGCGGTCGGCGTGCGCGAGAGCGGGAGGGCGCCGCCGTAGCCGTTGGTGCGCTCGTTGTAGCCCTCGAAGTGGACGCCCGCGCCGGCGATGCGCGTGGAGAACCACGTGGGGTCGAGCGCGGCGTCGCCGCCGGCGAGGTCCGCGCCGAAGAAGTTCCTCCCGAAGACGATCTCGGTCGGGAACGGGATGACGATCCCCGGCTCGGCCTCGGCGGAGCTCCCGGCGAGGGGCTGGCAGTAGTGGGCGAACTCGGGGAGGGCGCGCAGGTCGTCCACCCAGCACTTCTCCAGCGCGGTGCGCCACGCCTTGTCGCCGCGCGCGTCCGGGTAGACGCGGAAGAGCTCCTGCCGCAGCGAGAACCAGGTGGCGTACTTCTGCGGGTTGTTGATGCCGAGGCGCGGCTTGAGGACGAGCCAGTTCTGGTCCATCCGCGCGAGGATGTCGGCGAGGCCGCCGTCGCCGTCGCCGGAGGTGACGCAGGGCTCGCCGTCGCCGTCGAACTCGCCGAGCGTGCGCGCGCCGACGATCTCGGCGAGGAACCGCTCGCCGGACTGCGGGTCGGAGGAGAGCAGGCCCGTCTCGTAGTCGTAGGCCTGCGCGGCGAGGAAGGCGTATTTCTGCGCGAGGTCGAACATCGTGTCGTAGCGCGAGAGGGCGTTGTTGCGCGCGAGGCGGAAGAACATCTCGTTGTAGCGCGCCTTGGTGAGCACGTCGGTCGCCTGCGCGCGCATCAGGGTGCGCTCGTCGATGATGCGCTCGGCCTCGGCGGCGACGGTCTCGACGGCCTTCTGCGCGACCTGCAGCTCCTTCCACTTGCCGCCGAGCGCGACGGCGGCGTCGTACTGGGCGTCGGCGGCGTCGCGCATGCGCTGGTAGTAGGCGTCGAGGTCGTCGAACTTCTGGTTGGCGACCTCGAGCCCCTTGGTGACGGCCTCGCGGATCCGGTCGGCGGCCTCGACGAAGACGAGGGAGTTCTTCGCCGTGAGGAGCGCCGTCTGGACGGTGGCGGAGGCCGTCATCACGCCGGGCCCCGTCCCGGCCGCGACGATGGCGCGCGGGTCGGTGTTGACGGTCATTCCGGCGCCGACGATCGACGGGACGGCGTTCAGGACGGCCCGCTGGCCCTCCTCGGTGAGCTTGGACGTGAACTCGAGGGTGTTGATCGTGGCCTTGAGCGCCCCGTCGGAGGCGGCCTCGACGGAGTCGATGCCGAAGTTGACGACCTCCGTCGCCTGCAGGACCGCGTCGCGCACGGCCTGGGAGCGCGTGGCGGCCATCTCGTACTTGAACTGGTCGTCGGCGTATTCGTAGTCCGTGATCGCGCGCTTGAAGCCGCCGTAGGCGAGGAGGAACTGGCCGAGGGCCTCCTGGATCCTGCCGTCGGCGAGGCGCTTGCCGGAGACGTTGGCCGGCTTGAGGACGACGCCGGTGGCGCTCTTCTGGAAGGTGAAGGCCTTCTCCTCGTCGATGTCGTCGAAGCCGTCGAGGTTGGGGATCCAGTCGCCGTAGGCCGTGGCGCCCTTGTACCAGACGGTCTCGGCCACGAGGGTGTCCTGGACGTCCTTGAGGTCGTATTCGGCCGGGTCCATCCAGAGGTAGTGGCAGAGGTCGGGGCCGTCGTAGCCCTGCGGATAGGTGCCGCCGGGGCCGATGTCGCCGGCGTAGGGGTAGCCGAAGTATTCGATGAGCTTGTTCTTGAACTCCAGCTCCTGGATGGCGAGGCGCGACTCGTGCGCCTCCTCGGCCTCCTGCAGCAGGCGCAGGCGCGAGGCGGCGAACTGCGCGCGCTCGAGGGCCTTGCGGGCGTTCGCGAGCGCGACGCCGGCGCGCTCGCGGATCTGCTCGTAGTGCGAGGAGGTGCCGTCGTCGAGCCCGCCGGGCGCCAGGTCGAAGGGGATCGCGCCGGAGGCGAGGCCGAGCGGGTTCAGGCCCGCGTCCATCTGGTCGAGCTTCTTCTGGATGGCGGGGACGAGGTCCGCGAGGGCGGAGAGCTCGGAGACGGAGTCGCGGTCGATGCGCAGCAGGCCCTCGTCCTCGAACGTGATCGCCATGCCGCTTTCCTTCGCCTCGATCCAGTCGCCGCCGTCGATCTCCCAGACGAGGTTGTCGGCGGCCTCGTCGAGCAGCTCGAAGGCCTGCACCGGGGCGATGGGGCGCAGGTAGAACGCGAGCCCCGGGGTGAAGGGCGAGACGTAGCCGCGCCGGGCGACGAGCTCGGCGTCGGAGCGCGCGGCCCCGCTCCAGGCGCGCAGCTCGCCGATCTCGCCCTCGTAGCCGCCGCCGAGCACGACCGAGTCTGCCGAGAGCGCGGGGTCGAAGGAGAGCGGGGCGCTCCCGGTCAGCGCGCCCTCGGCGTCGAAGAGCAGGCACCGGGGCGCGCCGCCGCCCACGCCGGGGCAGACGAGCGCGACGAGGGTCGTCGCGCCGGCGGGCGCCTCGCCGATCTCGGTCGCGTCGGTCCGCGCGTAGTCGTAGACGAGCGACCCGACCTGGTAGACGGTGGGCTCGACCTCGCCGTTCTCCTCCTTGGAGACGGACGCGGGGACCCAGCCCCCGAACGCGGGCGGCGCGGCGAGCGCGGCCTCGAACGCGCCGGAGTCGACGAAGTTGGTCGGGAACGACGGGCGCGCGAAGGCGCCGGCCGTGCTGAAGAAGCCGCACTCGACGACCTGCGTGCCGTTGGTGACGGCGATCTCGGCGTAGGCGTCGTCCTTCTCGGCGCCCTCGGCGAGGGTCTCCTCGCGCCGGTAGAGCCAGAAGGTGACGTCGTAGTTCACGCCGCGCGAGGTCTTCGTGCAGCGCTCCGCGGAGAGCCGGCCCGTGGCGGGGTCCCGGACGAAGCGCAGGGCGGCGGTCTCGTTCTCGAGGCAGAGGACGGGGACCTCGCCCGCCCCTCCCGCGGCGCCGGAGGGCTCCGACGGCGCGAGCTGGAACTCGACCGTCCAGGGGCCGGCGGGGGCGGCGAGCGCGAGGGGCTCGGCGAGGGGGAGGAGGTTGCGGATGCGGGCGCCGGGGCCGTCGAAGAGGAAGCGCCAGTAGCGGCCGGCGGTCGGCTTCTCCGGCAGCAGCGTGTTGGCGACGGCCCAGTTGGCGAGCGCGCCGTAGCCGCCGCGCGCGGCCCATTCGCCGTAGCCGAAGGCGCGGTCGTGGTTCTCGTCGAGGTAGCCCGCGCCGGGGGCGCCGCCGTTCTCGCGCACGGCCTTGCGCGCGGTGCGGTCGACGACCGCGAGCGCGGTCTTCGCCACGTCGTAGGCGGCGCGAGCGAAGGTCGCCTCGTCGTAGTAGTCGACGTTGAGCGCGGCGTCCGCGACGACCATTTCGCCCATCGCGGGCTCGCCCCAGGTGAAGTGCGGGTTGCGCAGCAGCCGGTAGTAGCCGGCGAGCGCGGAGAGGTAGTGGCCGTAGGCGTCGCCGTGGCCCTGCGGGAACATCTCGGCCGCGTCGTCGTAGTCGATCACGCCCTTGCGGTTGCCGCTGATGTCGTAGTTCACGGCGTAGGCGACCTCGCCCGCGGTGAGGCCGCGCGTGAAGTTCCACACGAGGCGGTTGTAGTAGGGCGAGAGCTTCGTCGAGGGCGCGTTCTCGCCGGTGCGGCCGCGCAGGAGCGCGAGCTCCTCGTCCAGGAGCGTCGGGACCTGGTTGTCGAAGGCGAAGAGCGCGGAGGAGAGCGCGCCGTAGTCCATCTCGTAGCCGGTCTGCTCCATCGTGTTGAAGTTGGCGCCGAAGCCGATCGTCGGGTTGAGCGCGTCGGTGTAGGCCTCGTCGCCGAGGACGCGGTAGAGATCGCCCAGCCGCCCGACGGCGAGCTGGAGCTGCTTGTTGGCGTCGGGGTCGTCGATGCCGAGCTGCAGCGACATCGACTCGGCCTTGTCGAGGAGCGTCTCGTAGAGCTGGATCAGGCCCACCTCCTTGAGGTTGTCCTGGTTGAGGGCCACGTCGCCCTCGAAGGGCGGGCCGGCCTGGCGGATCATCGAGACGGCGGTCTCGGCCTCGTTCTCGACGAGGTCCCGCATCCGCTGGGCGAAGGGCGTGACGTTGTTGAGGACGCGCTGCACCCAGCCCTCGGCGAGCGCGGGCGGGTCGGTCCAGGCGGACCACCCGAAGCCCATCGCGGCGTAGGCGGGGCTGTTCGTGGTCGCGGCCCGGTAGCGCATCGCGTAGTAGGTGTTCACCATGTTGGCGAGCGTGTCGCCCTGCGCGCCGATCACGAAGCGCGTCAGGCCGGCGGTCGGCTCGAAGGCCGCCCGGTAGCCCTCCTCGAAGTCGGTCGGGACGGTGCCGTTGGCGTTCGGCCGCGCGCGCTTCCACTCGAAGACGTAGTCCTCCGGCTTCCCGGCGAAGGCCTCGGCGTAGAGGACGGAGAGCTGCTGCGAGAGGAGGTTGAGCGGATCCTCGCGCGTGACGACGCGGCCGACGTAGTACCGGGGCACGACCTTGAGGACGCGCATCTGGATCGGGTCGCCCTCGGAGACGTTCATGAGCTCGTTCGTGGCGTCGTTCTCGATGAGCGTCACGTAGTTTGTGGCGCCCATCGTGAAGAGCGCGTAGTGGTCGCGCGGACGGTAGTCAACGGCGTCCTCGGCCTCGTCCGCGCCGTGCGGGCTCGGGCGGACGGGGCCGGTCGCGAGCCGCCCGATCGCGCCGGCCCAGGCCTCGCGGCCGTCCTCGTCGGCCGTCTTGTCGACGAGCGCGGCGAGCGCGGCGCGCTCGGCCTCGTTCGGGACGTTCACGTGGAGCAGCTCCACGCCGCCGGAGTTGTCCTCCTGCTTGCCGGCGAAGACGAGGCACGAGCCGAGGTCGCGCGTGGTGTCCAGGTAGAAGCGCTCGGAGATCGAGGGCGGGAGGCCGTCGAAGTAGTATTTGCCCTTGCGCAGCGTGGCGTTGCCGCCGGCGCCGGTCTTGATGCCGAGCCCGGCGATCGCGGCGGACACGGTCTCGAACTCGTCCGTGGAGAAGCCGGCCGTCTGCTCGACCGTCGGGTCGAAGAGCAGCGCCGTCGCGTCGCGGTCCGCCTTCGTCCCGGGCCAGACCACGCCCATCGACTTGGCGTTCCACACCTCCGGGAGCCCGGAGGCGGCGACGGTGAGCGTGCGGCCGATCTCGATCTCGGGCGGGTTCTCCGGCCACGAGACGCGCCAGAGCCACCGGGCGGGCTTGGCGGCGTTCGGGTCGGAGTCGGGGTCGCCGCCGAGGAGCGAGAGCCACGGGACCGCCTCGCCGGCCGCGGGCCACTCGTCCGCGGGGATCGACGGGAACGCGAAGCCCGCCTGCATCGGATAGTACATCCGGACGTGCAGGTCGCCGGCGCAGCGCGCCCAGAGCTGGAGCTTGCGGTCGCGGAAGGCGGGCGTTTCGTCGGGATCTTCGTCCCAGTAGTCCTCCTCGCACCACGGGTCGTCGAGCAGGTCGATCGGGTGCGGGCCGGGGAGCGCCTTGCCCGCGACGCACGGCGCGGCGAGCTCCGGGTAGGCCGCGTTGGTCACGGCGACGCCGAACCACTGCATCGCCTTGCGCCCGCCCTTCACGTAGGTGACGAGCACGCCCGGCTCGGAGGAGTCCTCGTCGTTGAGGTCCGCGCGCAGCGCCCACGCGACGTAGCCGCCCGCGCCGGGCAGCACGATCGCGTGCTCCTCGTTGGGGTTGTAGCCCGTCGCCTCCGGGTCGTTCTGGACGTAGACGGCCGGCGTGGTGCCGGCGTCCGGCACGAGGACGCCCGTCCCGGCCGCGGGCGGGCCGTCCGTGTCCGCGAGGCACTTCGTCGCGCGGCAGATCGTGCCCTGCTTCTTCTCGGTGAAGAGCCGCGTGTCGGTGCCGGACACCTCGAGGTCCTCGCCCGCGCGGAACTGGTAGCAGCCCGTGAGGTTCTCCTCCGCGCCCCGGTGCGCGACGAACATCTCCGAGACGATCTCCTCGGGGGGGAGGGCGCGGCTCCAGAGGAGGATTTCGCCGAGCCCGGCGTCCGCGCGGGCGCCGTCGGAGAAGTCGCAGCCCTTGAGGCCGACGGCGCCGAGGACGACGGAGAGGTTGCCGCCGAGGAGCCACGTCTTCGAGGCGGCGCCGCTTCCGCAGGGCGCGCCGTCGCAGTAGAACGCGACGTTCCCGGCCGCGGACACCGTCGCCGCGAAGTGGTGCCAGGCGTCGTCGTTCGGCACCTCGATCCGCCCCGCGCCGGCGTCGCCGCTTGGATTGCGGAAGAGGAAGCCCAGGGAGGCCCCGTCCGGCTGCCGCCGGACGGAGAGGTGCAGGAGGTTCGCGTCGTTGCCGTCCGCGTCGAGCCCGACGAGCGACAGCACCCCGCCGCCGTCGTCCCCGTCGTCGTCGCGCGGCAGGGCTCGGAACCAGAACATCAGCGTGCCGCCGTCGGCGCCGAAGTAGGGGCGCGCGGGCAGCCCGGCGGTCGAGTTCGTCTCCGAGAGGTAGATGCCCATGTTGTGCGCGAAGACCGATTCGCCGGCGCTGCCGAGCTGCGAGGCCAGGACGATTTCCGGCGTCTCGGTCTCCTTGGGCCAGCGGATCGAGTAGACCTGCGGGAGCGTGGGGATCTCGAGGGCGGCCGGCATGTCGGGGGACTTGAGGACCGTGTTCCACCAGATCTCGACGAGCGGCGGGGCCCCGGTCCGCGTCCGCGCGTTGGCGGTGACGGCGTAGACGACGGAGGCGTAGTCGTTGGTGCCGTCCCCGGACGTCGAGGCGGCCGTCTGGTCCGAGGCGTCCTTCGCGGCGGGGACCTTGTAGAGCTTCGGGTTCCAGACCGGGTCGCTCGCGGCCTCGTAGACGTAGCCGGGGCTCGCGCCGTCGCAGGCCGGCTTGAAGCCGGGCGCCGTGCCGGCGGCCGAACCGCCGCGCAGCGGCAGCTCCTCGCCCACGCGGGCCTCCTGCGGCGCGAGCGTGAAGTAGCCGGCGTTGGAGCGCAGGATCGAATGCAGCGGGACGAACCAGATGTCGTCGTCGGTCTTGAGGCGCAGCATCGACCAGCCTTCGCCCGTCGTGTAGAACGAACCGTCCGCGCCGACGGCGCGCGCGTGGCCGTCGGGCTCCTGGAAGTCCATCAGCGAGGCGTTGTAGTCGGAGGGGACGAAGATCTTGCGGCCGGTGTCGCCGGCCACGTCGCCGCGGACGAACACCGTGGCGTCCGAGGGCCAGTCGCAGGCGTATTGGTCGAGCTCGAAGGGCCACTCCACCTCCATCTCGTCCGTCTCCATCCAGTAGACCTCGGCGTTCCAGGGGCAGTCGGCCGTGGGCCGCAGCGGGAAGACCTGGCCGTTCTTGGGGCTGTAGGAATAGCGGCCCTTGTGCTGGTAGAGGTATTCGCCGCGGCCGTCCGTGGGCGAGACGACGGTCGGGCGCGCGCGGAGGCCGTCGGTGGGGAAGCCGCGGCCGTCGGGCCGGAGCGCGCGGCCGATCTCGCCGGGGAGGCGGTTCACGGCGGGGCGGCAGACCTCGACCGCCTGCACGTGGAGGATCTTCTCGTAGGTGCCCGTCTCGTAGTAGGCCATCACCGCCTGGCCCTGCAGCTCGCCGTAGGCGTAGAGCATCTTCGTGGCGGGGTCCAGGTGGAGGCCGGAGACGATGCGGTTGGTGATGGTCTGCGGGATGCCGCCGGCGGTGCTCGTGTAGGTCCCGTAGACCGGCTCGATGAGCGAGGCGGGGCCGTAGAACTTCACGAACTTGCCGCTCAGGTCGATTGCGGGGCCGTTGTAGGGGTAGTCGGTCCAGTAGACGCGGCGCGGGCGGCCCTGGCAGTTCGCGGCGAAGACGTAGGTCATCTCGCGCGTCCCGCCGCCCGAGAGGACCCACGTGAAGCGCTGCGTGCCGCCCTGCGCCACGAACACGCGCTCCCCGGCCGGGTCGAAGAGGAAGGCGGCCTGTTCCTCGGCCGGGCGGGCGGCGAAGAGGTCGTAGGTGGCGGGCCAGTCCACGCCGTCCGGCGGGGCGATGGCGTCGCCGAGGTAGTATTCCGGCTTCGTGCGCTCGATGGGGAACCCGGACTCGGACGCGGCGAGCGCCACCCGCTCCTCGCCCGCGATCGACTGGTGCGACAACGCCCGCGCCGCCCCCGGCGCCACCACCGACATCGCGGGGTAGTTGGGGTTGGCCGAAAGCCACGCGTTGTCGGCCGCGCTTGCGTTCAGCCGCAACACGGGCGCGCCGGGCACCCCCAATGTGTATCCGGCGTCGGCGGCTTCGCTCGTCGCGGCCGACAACGCAATGAAGAGTGCCGCTGCGCGGCAAATGAAGGGCGCGGCTACGCCGCGAATGAAGGGTGCCGCTGCGCGGCAAATGAAGGGCGGCGGCGTTGCCGCCGAACGAAGGATGCCGCTACGCGGCGAATGGAACAGGTCGGACAGTTTCATGGCTGGAGATTCCGTTCGAGTGTTTTGCAGGAGGCGGAGAGAATGCGCCGGATGTCGTTGCAGTCGGCCGCCAAGGAATTCGATTGGTCGCGGGACAGGAGATCGGATCGTTCGAGCAGTTCGATCCAGAAAAGGGTTTCCGAGCATTCCTTGAGCGCGATCTTGCACTTCGCCAGAAAGTCCTTCTTGGATGCGGCGTATCGAGCTTCGGCAAGATTTGCCCCGATGCTGGTCCCGCTCCGGAGCAATTGGTCGGCCAGCGCGAACTCCCTGCTCTCGTCGCGAAGCCGTTTTGCGACCTTCACGATCTCGACCGCGAAAGCCAGGCTTTTTGCTTTGAGTGGATCTTCTTTCATCTTGCCATTCCGTCATTGCGGCCGAAGGCCGCCCGTCATTGGCGGCTCCGCCGCCCCGTCATTGCGGCCGAAGGCCGCCCGTCATTGGCCCGAAGGGCCCCGTCATTCTACGCGCTCGGCGGAATCATGCGGGTTCACCGAACCCGCATGATGTAGCAGAGCGCGTAGAACGGCGGGCGGTTCTCGTGCGGCTGGTTGCCGCCCGCGTTGTTGGTGTATTTGGTGTTGGACTTGTCGTATTTCTCGGCCTGGTTGTAGAAGTAGTTGTCGTCGTCGTAGCTGTCGTCCGTGTCCGCGCCCTTGAAGCTGTAGGAGTGGTTGTGCGAGGGGATCTGCTCCACCGTGAGCGTGACCGTCTTCTGGCCGCCGGTGGCGCCTACGGCGTATTCGCCGCGCGCGCCGACGACGAAGAGGTTGCGCAGGTCGGGCGTCTTCTGCCCGTTGACCGTCTGGCCGTTGCAGAGCGCCCAGCCGTCGGGGATGTTGTTGATGGCGCCGCTCCAGATCACGATGCCGCGCAGAGGCAGCGCGCCGAGTCCCGTGATCGTCCCCGTCACCGAGAGGTTGCGCCCGACCGACGCGTCGCCGTCGGTCCGGACGCCCTGCGCCTCCGCCATCCCGCCGACGCGAACCGCCGCGGCCTTCAGCCCCCCCGCGGCCGCGAAGTCGCCGCTCGACCCGAGGGCGTCGGCGGCGATGGCCGCCCGCGGCACCGCCATCAGCTTCTGCCGCGGCAGGATCTCCGACTCGGCGGAGCCCACCGCGAGCCCCACGTAGAGCGTCGTTCCGGCGTTGCGCGAGAGGACCGAGGCGAGCCCGTTCGAGGACACGCCCGCGATCGCCGAGCCGGTTCCGTCGAAGAGCGCGACGTTGAAGAGCCCCGCGTCGTCGAGCAGCACCGGGACCGAGACGCCCCAGAGCGGCGCGCCGCCCGTCGCGGCGTCGTAGACCCGGAACGCGATCTCGTGGCTGCGCTCCGCCAGCACGGCGCCCTGCGCGTCGCGCAGGACCCCCTGGTAGACGAACCCCGCCACGGCCGGCTTCGGCGGGGAGGGCGGCGGCCCGGCGAACTGCTTGAGCATGGCCTTGCCGTCCGAGGCCGTCCAGTATCCGGCGCCGAGCCTTGACGCAAGTTCGTCCGCGGGCATCGTCGTGGCGTCGGATCCTTGCGCCGCCCCGAGCGTCCGCGTGTAGTAGCAGTCGAACATCTTGTCGTAGGAGTAGCTCGAAGCCGTCCCCCGCGAAAAGGTGGCGCTTCCCGTGTCCGAAACCGTGACGGACGCGGGGTCGAAGAGGTCGTTGTAGAGGTAGAGGTAGGCGTAGTACGGCTTTGCGCCGGCAAAACCGCCGCAGGTGGTGGCCGACAACCCGAGAAGCGAGCCGTCGAAGAGGCAGTTCCGGATCGTCACCTTGCAAGAGCTGTTGTCGACCATGAAGCCCACGAACCCGCCGCACGCCGCCTCGCCGGAGACGGACAAGGAGATCGTCGCCGAGCAGCGGCACCGCTCGATGCCGGTATCGCCCGTTTTTACGTAGCCGACAAGTCCGGCGGCATACTGGGAGTCCGAGGAAATCGATCCGGCGACGTGCAGGTCGCGGATCGTGCAGCCCGCGACATAGGAGAACGGCGCGGCGTACTGGACGCCGGTCAGGTTCCAGTTCACCCGGAGCGTGTGCCCCGCGCCGTCGAACGTGCCGCGGAAGGATTGTCCGGACATCCCGACGCGCGGCGCGGACGGATCGAGCGTCACGTCGGCGGTCATCTCCGCGCAGAGCGCGGTCTCGCCGGAGTTGATGCGGCCGGCGAACGAGGCCCAGTCGGCGGCGCTCGCGATGCTGACCGTTTCGGCATGGGCCGAAACGGTCAGCGTCGCGAGAATGACGAGCGCCGCTGCGCGGCGAATGAAGGGTGCGGCTCCGCCGCAAATGAAGGGCGCCGCTACGCGGCGAATGAAGGGCGGCGGCGTTGCCGCCGAATGACGGGCCGCGTCGAGGCAAGGACGAAGGATGGTGTGTTTCATGGCGTGGCGGGGTCTAGGGCTTGCAGACGCGGCCGAGGAAGAGGATCAGGCCGGTGCGGGTTTCGCGGATCAGGAAAAGGAACGGCCTGTCGGCGACGAAGGGGCGCGGGGGATCCTTGCGGATCGGGCCGGCGCTGCGTTCGAGCATGACCGCGACGGTCGCGGCGGCGGCCTCGGTGCCGGATTCGTCGACGGTGACGTTGGCCTTCTGGAGGGCGGTGCCGATGTAGAGCTGCGGCGCGATGCCGGAGAAGTCGGCGCGGCCCACGTCGAACGCGGCGCCCATGCCCATCGGTTCGAGAATCGGCTTGAGGTCGTGCTCGGAGCCGAAGTCGAACTTCGGAATCGCGAGGACGGCCTCGCCCCGCCACGGGGAGGCGGCGAGGCGGTCGAGATACGGACGGCCGAGGCGCGCCTCGACGTCGGCGAGCGTGTTGGAGGGCGACGGGAGGAGGACGAGCATCTCCATGGATCCGTAGCGGTACGGCAGGCGCAGCGCGGCGCACTCGGGCGCGTCGAGGATCTCCGCGTGGCGCGTGTCGTGGAGGAAGGGGACCTCGACGTCGCCTCCGGGGGCGTGGAAGGTCTGGTCGTGCGTGGCGTCCTTCTTGAAGGGGTTCTGCCACTTGGCCTTGAGGTAGACCGTGTCGACGGCGACGAGGCGCGTGAGCGGATCGTCGAGGACGGGCGGCTGGATCAGGTCCTTGATGCGGTCGTGGGTCTTCTCGGCGACGAAGGCGTTGATCTCCTTGCGACCCTTGGCGCCCATCCAGGTGAGGCGGACGTCGGCGTCGAAGGAGTCGCGGGCAAGGGAGCGGAAGCTCTCGGACAGGGCGAATCCGGGCTTGATCCAGAGCGAATCGGAGAGCTCGAGCGCGACGTCGTCGTTCGCGGCGCGTTCGAGGTTCGTGCGCGACTCGCGGAACGTCGCGGCGACGGCGTCGGGCTCGGGCGGCTCGACGCCGCCGAGCTGCAGCGCGAAGGCCATGCCGCGGGCGGTGTCCCCCCGCGCGCCGGTCTGCAGCAGCGCGAAGAGGTTCGCCACGCCCCACGGCGACAGCACGACGTTTTCGTCCGCCGGCGCGGCCGAAACCGCCGTGCTGTAAAGACGGGCCGCGAAGTCGGCCGGCCTCCAGGCCGCGCAGTCGGCCGCCGAAGCGGCGGCCGCCGTCGCGGCAATGAAGAGCGCGGCTGCGCCGCGAATGAAGGGCGCGCCGCTGGCGCTAATGAAGGGTGCCGCTACGCGGCAAATGGAGGGCGCGCCGCTACGCGGCGCGAATGAAGGGCACGCCTTTGGCGTGAATGAAGGGCGAGCTTCGCGCAAATGAAAAGCGCGAATGGAACGCATACAAGCACCGAAGAATCGTGTCATGGTTGCAAAGTGTGGATTGTTTGACTTCATCATTTGCGCCGCAGCCGCACCCTTCATTTGCGAAGCACCCTTCATTTCCCGCGAAGCGGGACCCTTCATTTGCGCCGCAGGCGCACCCTTCATTTGCGAAGCACCCTTCATTTCCCGCGAAGCGGGACCCTTCATTTGCGCCGCAGGCGCACCCTTCATTTGCGAAGCACCCTTCATTTCCCGCGAAGCGGGACCCTTCATTCCCTACCGGACCCGCATGATGTAGCAGAGCGCGTAGAAGGGCGGGCGGTTCTCGTGCGCCTTGCCGCCGCCCGTGTTGTTGGTGTATTTGGTGTTGTTGTTGTCGGGATACTTCTCGTGCTGGTTGTAGAAGTAGTTGTCGTTGTCGTAGCCGCCCGTGAGGTCCGCGCCCTTGAAGCTGTAGGAGTGGTTGTGCGAGGGCATCTGCTCCACGGTGAGCGTGACCTCCTTCGCGCCGCCCGTGTCGTGGACGCGGTATTCGCCGCCGGCGCCGACGACGAAGCGGTTCCGCAGGTCGGGCGTCTTCCGTCCGAAGGACGTCTGGCCGTTGCAGAGCGCCCAGCCGTCGGGGATGGCGCTCTCGTCGCCGCTCCACAGGATGATGCAGCCGACGGGCGGCGCGCCGTAGCCGGTGATCGATCCGGCGACGGTCAGGTTGCCGCCGACCGTCGCGTCGCCGCTCGTGACGAGGGTCTGGGCCTCGACGGGGCCCGCGACCTGCGCGGAGGCCATCGTGGCGGCGCCGGCGACGGTGAAGTCGCCGCTCGCCGAGGAGACGTCCGAGGCCACGACCGCGTAGGGGACCGGCAGCAGCTTCTGGCGCGGCTCGATCTCGCCGCTCGTCCCCGGAACCGTGACGCCGATGAAGAGCGTGTTCTCGGCGTTGGCGGCGAGCACCTGCGCGAGCGGCGGCGACGGAACGCCCTGGATGGCCGTCCCGACGGAGTCGGAGAGCTCCGTGTTGAAAAGCCCCGCGTCGTCGAGCGTGACGGCGCATGCGCGGCCCCAGACCGGCGAGCCGCCGGTCGCGGAGGCGTAGAGGCGGAACTCGACGGTCGGGTTCCGGTTCTGCTGCGCGTAGGAGTTGCCCGAGTCATCTTGCAGGACGCCCTGGTAGGAGAACGCGGCCGGCGCGGCGCTCGCGCTCGCGGTCGCGAGCGCAAGCGCCAGCGCAGCCGCAGTGACGAGTGACGAGTGACGAGTGACGAGTGGTTTCATGGCGTGTTGTTTTTGGGTTTTGATGGGATTCGCTCCGGGGAGCGGGCAAAGGGGTCAGGGCTTGATCTCCAGTTCGAACGGGCCTCGGAAACGGGAGATTTCGGCCGCCTGCGCGAGCCGGCCCTGCCGTCTCGCGAGGCGGCCGGGCATCGGATGTCGGGGGAAGCGGGGATTCATGGTGGAGGAAGTGGCGAAACGAGCCTACGCGCCGCGCGCTATTTAACATCGAGGATTGTCGCCTTCAGCTCGAACGGGCCGCAGGGAAGGCCTTCGCCGTTCACGAGGTTGCAATCGGGGTAGTCGTCCCAGGCGTAGCGGACGGCGGTGACGGACTCCGGATCGGTGTCGCGCGGAAGGGGAAGTTCGAGACGGGGCAATTCCTTTCCGTCGCGAACGCATCCGGCGTCGGACGCCTCGACCTTGGTCCAGACGCCGCCGATCTTCGCCTCGAAGCCCCGAATGGATTCGTCGTTCGGCGCACGGAGTCCATCGGCGTTCTTGAAGTCGACGAAGAGGGAAAGCTCGTGATGCGGCTTTCCGTCCTCGGGATCGACGCCGTTCCCGTAGACCTTTCGCCCGACCGGCGGAACCGGTATCGGTCCGGCCTCGACGACGTCCTTCCGGCCGTAGGTGCGCGCGAGGGCGAGGCGGGCGAGACGCTCGCCGACGGTCTTCTTGTCCTTGGGGTGGATGTCGCGGTGGTCGCCGACGTCGATCGCGACGGCGGTGCCGCAGTGCGGGACGGTCTCGCCGAGCCGCATCTGCGTCCAGCGCATCCGCGCCCACGCCGAGTCGATCGGCTCCGCGTGCGTCTCCTTGAACGCCGCGAGCTGCACGAGGTAGACGGGGAAGCCCGCGTCGTCGTGCACGAAGCCCTTGCGCCACGCGCCGACCATCGCGGGGAACTGCTTCGCGTAGAGGTCCGCGTTCCCGACGTCCGAGCAGCCCTGGTACCAGATCGCCCCCTTCGCCGCCATCCCGAAGAGCGGCGCGACCATCCCGTTGTGGCACGCCGCGATGTCCCACGACGACGGCGACGACGGGTCGTTCGGCCGCGGCTCCGCCGGAAACGCCTTGAACTTCCATTCGCCGGCGAGGGGGATGTCCAGCCCGAACGATTCCGCCGGATCGCCGGCTACAAGACCCAGTCTCATTCCGGCCGGGTCGTTTTTCCAGAATCCGGAGTGTCCGCCCCAGTCGAGGACCTTGACCGCGATCGTGTTGGTTCCGGCGTGCAGAACGCGCTTCGGAATCTCGTATCTGCGAGGAGCGTCCCACATGTTGTTCGAGCCGACGAAAACGCCGTTCACGTAGGTCCAGTCGCGGTCGTCGATGGGGCCGAGGAACAGCGTTCGGTCGTCCGCGAGAACCAGATGGTCTTCGACGATGAAAAGTGGATCGTCGATCACGAACGTCTTGCGGTACCACACCCAGCCGTCGAAGTCGGGCTTGGTGTGCTTCTCGGTGATTTCGGGGAGCTTGGCGGTCTGCCAGTCGGAATCGTCGAAGTCCGGCGCGGCGGGATCGTCGCCGGGGTCGATCGACGGCAGCGCGTTCGTCCACGCGGCGAGGTCGATCTGGAACTGGTCGCGGCCGCCGTTCTCCCATGCCTCCGCGACGGCGCGGCGCTCGGCGGCCTGCTTGCCGAAATCGCCGCCGACGGCCTCGGCGGCCTCGTAGGGAATCCAGGTCTTGATGGGAGAGCCGGACCAGGACGCCTCGATGAGGCCGATGGGGACGTCGGGCATCGCCTCCTGCAGCGCCTGGCCGAAGAAGTAACCGACGGCGGAGAAGGACTTGGCGTGCGCGGGGTCGCAGGGCGTCCAGCCGTAGTCGTCCGGCAGGTCGCGCTGCGGCGAGAGGGCGGTGCGGTTGCGGTCGTCGAAGAGGCGGATCCTCGCGTGCGTGTTCGTCTCGACGTCCTCCTTCCCGCGCGTCAGCCCCCAGCCGTAGTTCATGTCCATGTTCGACTGGCCGGAGCAGAGCCACACGTCGCCGAAGAGGATGTCCTCGGCGCGCGCGCCCGCGCCGTCCGGCGCGGACGCGGCGCCGAGGGCGATGGTGGCGCCGGCCTCGTCGGCCGGCGCGACATAGTCGACCATCAGGACGTTTGGAATGGTATTGGCCGGCGTGGCCGGAAAGGCCGGAAGAACCGCGCTCCAGCGTCCGTCCGCTCCGACGACGGCGTTCGTCAGCGTGTCGACCTGGCGGTCCATCGTCTCGGGGGGTTGACGGGTCGGAAAGATGCGGATTTCGACCACGCGCCCCGGCTCCGCCGTTCCCCAGATCGGGACGGGGACGTCCCGTTGCAAAACGGCGTGGTCGCGGAACATCGGCGCGAGGGTGACCGGCGCGTCCGCGCTTGCGGCCGAGGCCGCAAGCGCGGCAATGACGAGCGCCGCTGCGCGGCGCAATGACATCGCGACGCTGCGCGTCGCGAATGACGGGCGGCGCTGCGCGCCGAATGACGGGGCCGCTTCGCGGCAATGACGGAGGACGGACGTGTTCAAGGTTGGTGGGATTTGTCAGTTTTCGAAAACGGGGGGACGGGATCAGAATTGCGAGCCGACGATGCGGTAGACGCGCGACCCGATCGTGCGCTCGGGGCCGCCGGAGGCCGGGCGGAAACAGACTTCGAAGCGGGCTGCGTAGGGGTGGACGAGGTCGCCCTCGCCAACGATGAACTCGAGCCCGTTGAACAGGGCGTCGCCGCCGGCGTGGTCTCGCGACGTCTTCTCGTCCAGCTCGTAGGGCGAGAGGGAATGCCCGGTCGTGACTTCGACCGCGCGAAGGCGGATGCGACCCGGCTCCGCCGTCCGGAGGAAGATCGCGGCGGCGTAGCAGCCCATCCCGTAGTCTCGAAGGCACAGCGCGGCGGCATCCGCGGAATCCGCGGGCAGCGCGGCGAAACCGATATCGGGCGCCTCGCTCTTTCCGACGGGTTCGGAGACGTCGAGGCCTTCCGGGATTTCGAGCCGGTCCGCGAAGCGGTCCCAGCGGTTTTGGGAATCGCGTCCCGACATGAATCCGATGAAGAGGAACGCGATGAAACACGGAATCCAGCTCGCAAACAGAAGCGCTGCCGCGCCGCCTCGGCGGCTGATCGCCGCGACGAACGGCGCCCCGGCGAGCACGAGGGCGGAAGCGGCCACGAGAATCTCGAAGGGGAACGAAATCCACTGCGAATGCGCCGGGGCGTTCCACGGCTCGGGAAACGCGACTCCGCGGACGCATTCGGCGACGAACCAGAGCAGCAACGCCGCGAGAAACGCGACGGGCGGAAGAACCCAGAGGAGTCGGGAACGGCGCGAGGGCTTCTGCATGATGTTCGGTTTGCCGGGGCTGCGGTGCGCCGCGCGGAGCGCGGCCGTTCAACGCCCTCGGCGACGGACGCGGGACGCGCCCCGCCGCCGAGGACTTGCGTGCTAGAAGGCGTAGTCGAGGCCGACGGTGAAGGCGAGGTATTCGTTCTCCATGCCGGCGCAGTCGGGCCCCTCCTCGGTTTCGCCGGAATCGTATTCCCGCTGGGAAAGGTCGCCCTGGTTGAGCGTGGCCTTCTGCCAGTCGACGCCGAAGGAGACGGTCGCGCGCTCGGCGACGTGCCAGTCGAGCGAGACGCCGGCGGCGTAGACGTTGGAATCGTAGTCGAACGAGTCGTGCGTGTCCTTTTCGGCGCCGATGTGGTTGTCGCGGTCGCGGCCCTTCCAGCCCGGCGCCCAGGAGGCGTAGGCGGAGAGGCCGAGCGAATCGGAGAGCTTCCATGAGCCGCCGAGGCCGACGTAGCCGAAGAAGAGGACCTGGCGGTAGTCGCCGACGTGGCCATTGTCATGCTTCCAGACGTGGCCGTTCTCGGTGTACCAGTAGTCGGTGCGGCCGTCGCAGGTCCACTTCCAGCGCTGCTCGCGCGCGCCGGCGAAGACGTAGCCCGTGGAATCCTCGGAGCGCCAGAGGTCGAAGGAGACGTTGGCGTCGAACAGCCAGGCGTCCGTGAGCTCCGTGTCGGAGCGGGAGTACTCGGTATGGGGGACGTGGTCGCCCGCCATCCAGTCGTAGTCCTTCATGTCGTAGTCGTCGGAGCCGCTGCCGCCGTACCAGACGCCGAGGTTGAGCGAAAGGCGGTCGTAGCGGACGGAGCCCGAGCCGCCGAGCATCGCGGCGGCCATGTCCCAGTCGAGCCGGGAGAGCTGGTGGCGGCGGTCTTTCGGGGGCGCGGAGGGGAATTCCTCCAGGTAGTCGGCCAGCTGCCCCTTCGGATGGAAGACGTGCTCGCGGGCCTCTCCGCCGACGAACGTCGTTCCGGCCGAGAGTCCGAAGGAGAGGGCGCCTTCCTTGAATGCGGCGACGGGCGCGGCGCGGAAGCCGGCCGCGCTTGCGGCCGAGGCCGCAAGCGCGGCAATGACGAACGCCGCTGCGCGGCGAACGAAGGGTGCGGCTCCGCCGCAAAGGAAGGGCGGCGGCGTCGCCGCCGAATGACGGGCCGCTTTGCGGCAAGGACGAATGATGTGCGGTGTTTTCATGGTCTTGTTGGTTGCGGTTGGAAGTTGGATCGGTTGTCGTTTGTCGGAGAGAAGCGAAGTTCCAACGCCCGGCGGGCCGGCGGCGGACAAGCCGCCGCGTCTCGCCGGACTTGCTATTCGAGCGTGATATCGGCGAGGGTGGAGACGCGGCGGATGGTCGCGTCGCCGAGGGCGTAGATGGTTCCTTCGCGGCGGAGGCCGTCGAAGGTCCAGATGCAGCCGCCGGGGACGGCGTCCTGCGGGTTCCAGCGCTCGGCGCCGTCCTCGATCCGGGGGAAGAGCTGGATCGAGTTCTTGACGGAGAAGGTCTCCGGCTTGACGTCTCCCTTGTAGTTGTCGAGGATGTCGCCGGAGGGCGCGGGCGTGGAGAAGTCCCAGCGCAGGCCGTCGTGCTGCGGGTGGAAGGGGTGGCGCAGGAGGGACGTGGCGCCGTCCGCCGCCACGTCGAACTTGAACAGGAGGTAGGGGAACTCCGTGTCGAACGACGCGTACGCGGATTCGATCACGGGCGTCTCGGTGGGGAGCACGGCGGAGGAGATGCGCAGCGCCTGCGGCGCCGTGGCGGGGGGTTCGGCCGCGCCGGCGTAGAGCCGGTAGGAGAAGTCGCCGGAGGCGTCCGTTTCGCCGGCGAGGACGACCCGCTGCAGGAGTCGGACGGTGCCGGCCGCGTCGACGTGGAACGGAAGGCGCAGCCGGAGGATGCCGCCCGACGCGGGCGTCTCGGCGAGGTTGCCGAGCCCGACGTGGTCCAGCGCCACGTCCGCCACCCAGAGCCCGGCGGGCCAGGCGTTCCGGGCGGCGCCGGTGCCGGAGGTCTCGGCGCGGAGCGGGACGACGGCCTTCATCGACGTGCCGCCGTCCAGGTCGCGGGCCTCGAGCAGCGCGCCGAACGGGACGCCGCGCGGAACGGTGGCCGGGACGGCGGCGCGGTCGAGCCCGAACGAGACGCGCCACGTCTCGCCCGCGGCGAGGCGCTTGCGCGCGATCTCGGCGTAGCCGGCGCCGACGGGGCTCCAGGCGGCGTTGGTGCGGGCGGCGTCCGCATCGCGCCAGCGGAGGAGCGCGGGGTCGAACGCGAAGCGCGGATCGAGCTGCGCGACGGCCGGTCGCAGCGCGAGCGCGACCGTCCGCGGCGCGCCGCCGTCGTTGCGGATCGAGAGCGTGCGGACCGTCGCGTTCGTGCCGAAGTCGAGGCCGTCGAAGGGCGAGACGAAGAGCGCGCCGGACCAGTCCGAGACCGCCGTCGAGCCGACGAGCAGCACTGCGCCGTCCGAGACCGTGTCGCCGGCGTAGAGCGGCAGGCGCGAGGGCGGGCTGCCGCGCGTCTTGCCGCCGATGCGCAGGAGCGATCCGCCCGCCAGGTCGGAGAATCCCGCGAGGTAGTCGGACGGCGCGACGGCCGCGTTGTCGTTCGTCGCCATCGAGAAGCCGAAGTAGTTCAGCACCTCGCCGCCCTCGCTGCGGTGCCAGGTCGTGCGCGGCGCGGCGGGGACGCCGACGAGGGTCGTCCGGAACGTCCCGCCCGCGAGGTTCGTGTTGAAGCAGAGGCAGACGACGCCCGCGGGGATGCGCGAGACGGACGACGCCTCGCGGTAGTCGCGGTTCCACATGAGGATCGGCGACGAGACGAGGCCGTCCGTCCCGCCGTCCGCGTCGAACTGGCGCGTGGCGAGGAACGCGGCCGGGTCGTAGACGCCGACCGAGTCGACCGGCCAGTCCGCGAAGATCACGCCGGCGTCCGCCTCGGGCGAGACCTCGACGTAGACCGCGTTCCAGCCGGGCTTGAGGGCGATGCTCTGCGCGGCGCATTGCGCGCTCGCGCGAGGCGCGAGCGCGCAGAGCGCCGCGCAGAGAATGAAGGGCGCGCCTGCGGCGCGAATGAAGGGCGGCGGCGTTGCCGCCGAATGGAGGGCGGCGCTTCGCGCCGAATGATGGGCGCCGCTACGCGGCGAATGGAGGAAGGGTTTCATGGAAGGGTCGTGGTTAGTCCTCCGCTTTCGCGTCGTCGTCGCTCTTCACGCGGAAGAAGGCGGCGTCGCGGTCGGGCGCGGGGAGGAGGTAGACGGTCGCGGGGGCCGCGCCGGGCGTGGAGGGCCGGGTGATGACGTTGACCGGGGTGCCGTCCTCGGGGGCGAGGAAAACGGCGACGTCGCTCCACGTGCCGGTCGGCGCGTTCGCGGTCTGCACGACGTAGGCGCGGCCGGAGGCGGTTGGGAACGCCAGGCGGAACGATTCTTCGGCGGCGCCCCGCGTCGGCGCCGCGGCGGGCTCGAAGGCGGTGATGCGGAGCGAATCGGCCGCGTTGAAGGGATTGGTGCCGGCGAGCGCCTCGGCGATCGTGGGGACGCCGTCGCCGTCGTGGTCGTCGTTCGGGTCGAAGCTTCCATCCGGGCTCCAGAAGTCCGAATCCTCCCATTCCTGCGCGAGCCGCTCGCGGAGCGCGTCGTCGATGCCGTCGCCGTCCGCGTCCTCGCCGAGGACGATGTCCACCTCGCGCACGCCGCCGGGCTCGCCCACGACGGTCCCCTCGGCGCGGCCGGCGTCCACGACGACGCCGGACCAGACCTTGCGCGCATCGTCCTCGACGGCGATCGAGAGGACGGCGCCGGACTGCGAATAGCCCTCCGTCTCCGCGTCCGCGAGCGGGACCTGGAGGCGATAGTTGCGGCGCGAGTCCGGGCGGTAGAACGTTTCGCTCCTGGCGAGGAGCGTCCCCTTGGCGTCGCTCGCGGAGATCGTGGCGACGCGGTTAGAGTCGAATCCCGCGTGCGTCGCGTCCATCACGCGCCCGAGGTAGGTGAACGGGTTCACGGCGGCCTGTTGCGCGCATGCGCGCGGCGCGGGCGCGAAAGCCAAAAGGAGGGATGCGGCGGCGAGCGCCCCGCGGCCGCAAAACTGCTGAATTCGGGATTTCATGGATACCCAGTATACACGAATCCCGTCCGAAGTGTTACAAAAAAATACGCGGGTGTCGGGCGGCGGCGCGCGCCGCCGCCCGGGCCATGCTATCGACCCGCGAAGAAGCGGATCAGGCGGGCGACGTGCGCCGCGCAGGCGTCGACGATCGGGTCGGCGAGCTTGTCCGGCGGGACGAACCCGCCGTTGAGGTCGCCGAAGACCTTGAGCGTGGATTTGATGTAGGTGTCGAGGAACTCGGTCGCGATGTTCACCTTCGCGATGCCGCATTCGATCGCGCGGCGGACGTCCGCGAGCGGCGTGCCGCTGCCGCCGTGCAGCACGAGCGGAACGCCGGGCAGCGCCTCGGCGATCGCCGCGCAGCGCGCGATGTCGAGCTTGGGCTCGGCCTTGTAGTAGCCGTGCGCGGTGCCGATCGAGACGGCGAGCGCGTCGACGCCGGTCTCCTTCCCGAACGCCGCCGCCTCGGAGACGTCCGTGAGCGCGGTGCCGTCGCCCATCGCGACGTGCCCGATCTCGCCCTCGCAGGTCGCGCCGGCCGCGTGCGCGCGGTCGGCGACCGCCTTCGTGCGCGCCGCGTTCTCGTCGAAGGGCAGGCGCGAGCCGTCGAACATCACGGAGGTGTAGCCCCACGCGAGCGCGTCCTCGGCCTGCCTCTCGGTCGAGCCGTGGTCGAGGTGCAGCGCGACCGGGACGGTCGCGCGTTCGGCGAGGCCGCGCAGCATCGGCGCGAGGTCGCGCGCCTTCCCGGTGTCGAAGAGGCGCATGTAGAGCTGCACGATCACCGGGGCCTTCTCGGCCTCGGCGGCCCGGAACACCGCGAGAGCGGTCTCGTAGTTCGCGACGTTGAACGCGCCGACGGCGCGCCCGGCCCTGCGTGCTTCGCAAAGCATCTCCTTCATGTTCGTCAGCATGGTCCGGCTCCTGTCCTGGTTGGATTGAAAACGACGGTCATTCCTCGAGGACGAGGATGCCGAAGGCGCTTTCGTCGGAGAACGGGCGCGCGGGGTTGCCAGTCCAGTAGAGCGCGTGGTTGCGGCGCCCGCCGCCGTCGTCGTCCTGCACGCCGATGTTGAAGCCGATGCGGTCGGGCCGGTTCGTGCGCCCCATCGCGGCCCAGGAGCAGTAGAACATGTAGTCCGTTTCCTTTGTGCCCTCGGGCGCGAACCCGGGTGGACAATCCGGTTGCGCGAGCATGGGGGCTCGTTGCAGATCTTGTTGTTCGACCAATCCGGTCCACAGCGCATTCGTCGCGGTGCCGAAACCATCGGACAACGAACCCTGTTCGCCGAGGGCCGCGAACGAGTTCGGGTAGCCCGAGAAGTCGCTCATGGCGGCGCCGTTGGCGACGAGCGAGAATTCTCCACCGTGCTTGAGATGGACGCCGTGGTCGGCGCGGCTGTCGGGCAGGCGGGCAAACTCGCCGTCGAGGAAGATCTCGACCGCGTCGTCGTCCCACGCCCAGCAGCTCGTGGAACCGGGAGGGCAGTTGTCGGTCGAAATGTCGTCGTCGAACGTCACGACGAAAACGGTCAGCCCGGTGTCGTCGTACATCGCAAGAAAACCGTAACAAAGGTCGGACGGCCCAAGAGGCGCGGTCGTTCCCGCATCGACGGCGCCGTTCTCCGGCGTGACGAACGTCCAGCGAAGATCGGCCGGCGGCTCTCCGAGCGTCCCGCGATGCACATGGACGACCGGAGGCGAGGCCTTCTTCGGCGCGAAGTCCTGCCAGCCGCGGGCCTTCGCCTCGTCGAGCGCGTCCTGCGCGGCGGCGCGGAGGGCGGCGCGGGTTTCGTCGTCGCCGGCGTCGGCGGGCGCGAAGGACAGCTCGCGCACGTCGCGGTCGAAGAGGAAGCCGAGCCACGTCGCGGCCTGCAGGTATTCGCCGGAGCGGTTGAGGTGGATCGTGTCGCCGGAGATCTTGCCGTCCTTCCAGCCGAGCGCGCCGACGGGCTCGCCCCTGAGGTCGATCGGGTCGCCGGGCGAGAGCGCGGCGGGGTCGAAGACGGGGCCGGCGGCGGCGAGGGCGGTGCGGCGCTTCTGGACGGCGAGGCCGACGGGGATCACGCGGAGGCCGAACTCGCGGGCGAGCGCGAGGGCGTTCGTCTCGACGCGGGCGTACATGCCGGCCTGGTCGAAGGGCCAGTCGGGGAACTTGCCGCCGATGCGCGCGTCGGCGGCGTTGTAGGACCAGGTCTCGTGCCAGACGATCTCCACGTCGGGCGCGAGGGAGCGGACGGTCGCGACGAGCGAGTCGGCCCACGGGTGGAACGACTCGGGCTTCCAGCTCTCGTGGCTCGCCTGCTGGAGCGTGACGACGTCCCACTTCTGCGTGGCGAGCATCTGCGGGATGTTCGAGCGGAACTTCGCGGGATGCGCGGGATCGTCCGCGCGGAACCACGTGACGTCGTAGGGCGCGAAGGCGGGGTCGGCGCCGGCCCTGGCGGCGTTGCCGGCGTGGCGCTTGAGGGAGCAGCCGCCGATGAAGAGGTTGCAGAACTCGAGCCTCTCGCCGGAGGCCGCCGCCATGGCGGGCAGGTAGCGGCAGAGGCTCGCGGAGAAGGAGTTGCCGATCGAGAGCACGCGCAGGGGCGGCTTGTCCGCGGGCGCGGCGGGGGATTGGCCGGGACAGGACCCGGCCGTCAGGACGGCCAGGGCGGCGAGGGATGCAATGCGTTTCATGGAGGGTCTCCTAGAAGCCGAGCGAATCGTTCACGAGGACGACGTGGATGCGGCCGGGGTGGCGGGAGAAGCGAGTGATCAGGATCTGGCAGCAGATCGTGTCGGGCGACTTGCAGTCCGCGCAGGCGCCGGTCTTCGAGCAGGGCGTCGAGAGTCCGAATCGCTGGGCGTTCGTGGGCGCGGCGACGCCGCGGGCGCGCTTCAGGGCCGAGTCGACGTCCGGGCAGACCTTGTTCATCCCGACGATGAAGACGACCTTGCGCGGCCCCTGCGCGATGGCGGAGACGCGGTTGGAGTTGCCGTCGACGTTGACGAGCACGCCGTCGTCGGTCATCGCGTTGGCGCTCGCGAGGAAGACGTCCGCGTCGTAGGCGGCGAGCATCGCGGCTCGCTTGTCCGTCGTCGCGTCGCGGTCGATGAACTTGTAGTTGCCCTTCTTGAGCGCGTCGACGAGGCCGATCTCGTGCGCGCTCATGCAGCCGCCCATCGTGACGGAGGAGCCCTCGGGGATGAGCGAGAGGGCGACGGCGAGCGCCTCCTCCCTCGACGCGGCCCAGTGGCCGGTCATGTTGCGGGTCTCGAGTCCGCGGATCGTCTTCTGGGCGAGAAGGGCGTTGCGCTTGGCGATGTTTTCGTTCATGGCGTCTGGATTTCGGTGAAGATGCAGCGGGAGCCGGGGCGGGGCGGGATGTAGGGGGCGTAGGCCTCGGCCTTGTCGACCCAGAACTGGTTGCCGCGGAAGAGGGCGTCCTCGGTTTTGTTGCGGACGATGCCGTCGCCGGAGTTCTGGGAGACGTATTTGCGCATCAGCTCCACCTTGCGGTCCCAGACGGAGGTGATGTCGACGTACCAGACGGGGTGGAAGTAGAGCGACTGGGAGGTCTCCTCGTAGAAGTAGATCTCGGGGAAGTCCTTCCGCGGGTCGGCGTAGGTCGTCCAGACGGCCTTGAGCGTCGCGGCGGTGGACATCACGTGGTCCATGTGCGAATCGAGCGGCCAGTGCATGACGATCGCGCGCGGCCTCAGTTCGCGGAGGAGGGCGGCGGTGCGCGCGACGGCCTCGCGCGTGGCGAAGGCGTCTCCGTCGACCTCGCCGAGGAAGTGGGGCGTGGCGCCGAGCTCGGCGCAGACGGACTCCTCCTCGGCGGTGCGGACGCGGGCGGTCTCCTCCTTGCCGTGGCCGGACCAGCCGACCTCGCCGCGGGTGAAGTCGAGCATGTGGATGTCGAAGCGGTCCTTCGCGAGCAGCGCGAAGCCGAGGCTTCCGACGAGGTCGTCCGGGTGCCCCCCGGCGATGGCGATGGTTTCCTTCATGGTGGTGGTTCTCGTTTTGGCGCATACTCTACCAGAAACCGGGGAGGAGGGAAAGCGGGCGCGTGGCGGGGTTCGCACCCCGCCACGCGCCCGGAACGCGGTTCGCCGCGCCGCCGCCGCTAGAAGCGGTAGCTGGCGGAGAGGGAGAAGGCGTGCGAGAAGCCGCCGGTGTACTTGCCCTCGAAGACGCCCTCCTGCGGGCGGCCGCCGAAGGAGCAGTCGTTGATCTTCTCGAAGAAGTACATGCCGTCGATCGCCCAGGGGCCGTCCTCCCACGAGAGGCCGAGCGCGTAGATCTCGCGCGTGTCCGCCGGGACGAGGTAGTCCGCGTGCTTGCGGTTGATCGGGGAGTCGTCCCACGTGTAGGACGCGAGCGCGGTCCAGTTCTCGTCGAGCTTGTAGGAGCCGCCGACGGAGAAGCGCCAGACGTCGTCCCAGTCCTTGACGGAGCGGAGCGTGCCGTGGCCGGGGAGGAAGGCCTTCTCCTGCTCGATCACGAGCTCGTCCCAGGAGCTCCAGCCGGTGCGCGTGACGTTGAAGCCGAGCGAGAGGCGGTCGGTGAAGTCGTAGACGACGGCGCCCATCCAGTAGTCGGGCTCGTCGATGCCGCCCTTGATCTTGGTGTCGCCGAAGAACGCGGGATACGCGGCCTTCACGGGCGCGGGAACGTCGTAGCGCGCGTGGCCCTTGGCGCGGACCTCGACCTTGCTGTGGTAGGCCAGGCCCAGGTGTAGGCGCTCGATCGGATCGATCTTCACGCCGAGGTCCCAGCCGACGGCGAGGTCGTCGCGGCCGTGGATGTTCTGGTGGACGTCCAGCGGCGAGTCGGGATACGGGGCGTTGTAGGGGCGCATTCCCGCGACGCCGGCCGCGTCGATGTCCTGCTCGAGGACGATGCCGAAGTACTGCAGCGTGACGCCGGCGCCGATCGTGAGCCAGTCGGTGGCGCGCCAGGCGAGCGTCGGGGCGACGTCGAAGGTGACGATGTCGACCTCGGTGGAGTTGTAGCGCCCGAACCAGCCGTCCGGGAACTGGTCGCCGAGGCCCATGCGCGAGAAGAGGCCGACGCCGACCCAGAGGTCGTCCGCGACCTGGCTCGTGAGGTAGAGGTGCGGGATGGCGAACCACTCCTTCTTGCCGGCGGCGCGGTGCTTCTTCCCGGTGTAGGGGTCGATTCCGTCGATCTTGAGGTGGGGGCGCGTGAAGAAGGAGCCGGTCTGCACGACGGTGCCGGTGACGGAGGACATCGTGGCGGGGTTGTAGTAGAGGTCGCCCGCGCGGCCGCCCTTGGCGATGGAGCCGGCGGCGTCGGCGCAGCCGGTGGTGTCGCCCTGGAAGAGCGAGAAGCCGGCGCCGAAGGAGGATGCGGCGGCGGTCGTGAGCGCGAGTGCGAGAAGGTTGGACTTCTTCATGTGGTTTGGTTGCCCCTGTTTTGGGTGTTTTATGGGTTGTTTTTGTCGGATGTTTGCGCGACGGGGCGGGATGATGCCAAAATTGTTTCAAAAAAGCAAGTAAAATTTTTGAAACAAAATTGGGCGATCCGCGGAGGCAAAAATCGATTGACGCGCCGGTCCGATTCTGGTAGCATCCCCCGCGTTTTGCACGGCGTGATAGCCAAGCGGCTAGGCAGAGGACTGCAAATCCTTCCAGAGCGGTTCGACTCCGCTTCACGCCTCCATCTTCCCGGAGCCTCCGCGTCCGAACGAACGGTGCGGGGGCTCCGCCGCGTATGAACCGCATCGCCTATCCGTAGAAAGGAGCCCGCTATGAAGTCCCGTTCGTTCGTCGATACCGCCGTCCTCCACGCCGTCGCCGGAAAGGGCGGCGACGGCTCCCGCTCGTTCCGCCACGAGAAGTTCGTCCCGAAGGGCGGGCCCGACGGCGGCGACGGCGGCCGCGGCGGCAGCGTCTGGCTCGTCGGGGACGAGGACGTGGACTCGCTCGTGGCGATCTACTACGAGCCCGAGCGCCGCGCGCCCGCCGGCGGCGCCGGGATGGGCCGCTACCGCCACGGCGCCAACGGCGCGGACCTCTTTGTCAAGGTCCCGCTCGGGACGGTCGTCTCCGACGCCGAGACCGGCCGCGAGCTCGGCGAGATCCTCGCCCACGGCGCGCGCCTGCTCGTCGCGCGCGGCGGCGACGGCGGCGCGGGCAACGTCCACTTCAAGAGCTCGACGCACCAGGCGCCCGAGGAGTTCAAGCCCGGCAAGCCCGGCGAGGACGTCCGCCTGCGCCTCGACCTCAAGATCCTCGCGGACGTCGGCCTCGTCGGCTTCCCGAGCGCGGGCAAGTCATCGATCCTGCGCGAGATCTCCCGCGCCCGCCCGAAGGTCGCCGCCTACCACTTCACCACGCTGCACCCGATCCTCGGGACGGTCGTGCTGCCGGACGCGTTCACGAGCTTCCGCGTCGCGGACATCCCCGGCATCATCGAGGGCGCGCACGAGGGCGCCGGCCTCGGCTTCGAGTTCATGCGCCACATCGAGCGCGCCAAGGCGATCGTCCTGGTCGTCGACATGGCCGCGGAGGAGGGCCGCGACCCGGCGGAGGACTACCGCACGCTGCTGCGCGAGCTCGAGGCGCGCGACCCGGCGCTGCTGGAGCGCCCGCGGCTCGTCGTCGCGAGCAAGATGGACGCCCCCGCCGCGAAGGAGAACCTCCGCGCGTTCCGGAAGGAGACCGGCGTCGCGCCGCTCGAGACGTCCGTCGCGGAGCACCGCGGCTTCGACAAACTCGTCGCGCGGCTCGTGAGAATCGTGAAGCCCGTCCCGCACGCCGCGGGCCGCCGCGCCGCGGCGGAGGGCGCCGACGCCGCGCCCGTGCGCGGGTTCGGCGAGAGCGTCCTCGCCCCGCGCCGCCGCGCGCCGGCCGGGCGCAAGGCCCGCGGCGAGAAGACCGGCCGCGAGAGCGCACCCGGCCACACCCCGCCGCGCCCCGTCGAGGGCCGCGGCGAGCATCCGGACGCCCACGACGTCGTCCCGGAGTCGATCCAGCGCCTCGGCGCCTCCTTCCTCAGGCGGTAGCGCGAGCGCGCCCGCGCGACGGGACGCCGGCGGCGGCCGGCGAAAATTACTAAAGCACTCTTGACTTTCAAGGGGGCTTTTGCTAGTGTCCCGGGCCGTTCTGCGAGAACCGACCATGAAAGACAGCAAGACAGCCCCCGCGAAGACCGCGCCCGACCTCGAGATCTGGCGCCGGACGCTGAACGTCTCCGACCTCTTCCGAATCGTCGCGAAGAAGGGCGCCGAGAGCGAGCGCATGAGCCGCATCACGGTGAACCAGGCCCGCATCTTCGGCTACATCTTCTCCCGCGGCGACGAAGGGACGATCCGCATCTCCGCGCTCGCGCACGACCTGGACGTCACGCCCGCCGCCGCCGGCCAGGCCGTCGACCGCCTCGTCCGCGCCGGGATGGTCGACCGCAGGACCGACCCCACCGACCGCCGCGCCTTCGTCATCTCCATCTCGAAGAAGGGCCGCGCGCACCTGAACCAATACCAGAGGCGCTGCCGCGAGCTCTCCGCCGAGCTTCTCGCCGACGTCCCCCCCGCCGACGTCGCCGCCTTCGACCGCGTCCTCTCCGCCGTCTACCACGGCCTCGACGCCAAGTGGCGGGAGATCCTCGCCGCGCGCGACAAGTCCCGCTCCGAGGCCTGACCCCGCCACGCCGTGAAACGCCTCTTCCTCCTCCTTCCTCTCCTCGCCCTTGCGGCCGGGGCCGGCGCTTGGGTTTTCCACAAGCGCGCCGGAAGGGTGGTTTCCCCGGGGGCCGGGACGGACGACGACGAACCCCTTCCCGCGTGGCGGCTCGCGCTCCCGCCCCGCAAGGGCGCGATCCTCCGCAAGACGAAGACGCCGGGCTGGAGCAAGCTCGGAGGCGACCCCTTCCTGCCAGACGGCGTCGAATGGCCGCGCGAGCCGTCGGGCGGGGAGATGTCCTTCCTCGCCCAGATCCGGTGCGAGGACCTTCCGCGCGATCTGGGCTTCCCGGAAACGGGCGCGCTGTTCTTCTTCCTCGACCAGGCCGACTTCGACTGGGAGCCGGAAGAAGACGCCGGGCATCTGCACTCGCGCGTCGTCTACGCGGAAGGCCCCCTCCCGTCCGCTCCGCGCCGCCGTACGACGCCCGACCCCGAGCCCACGCCGGAGGTGTTCGTCCGCGCCGAACCGGTTCTCTGCCGTCCCGACGACTGCCGGAAGTACTACGACCTGGGTCGTCCCGTCCACCGCATGCTCGGGCATCCCGATTCGTTCCAGCTCACGGAAGACACCCCGCCTCCGGCGGAAGACCGCGTCCTGCTGCTCCAGCTCGACAGCGACAACGACCCCGACGGCACCGACTGGTGCTGGGGCGACATGGGCATGCTCTTCTTCTTCCTCTCCTCCGACGATTTCAAGGCCCGCCGTTTCGAGAACGCGACACTTGAAACGGAATGCTACTGACCCCGCCACGAAACCGAACCGATTTCAAAACCAAACAACAACCAACCAACGATGAAAACTCCATTCCTCATCCGTTCGTCTTCCTTCCTTCTCGCCGCCGCTGCCGCAGTCGCCGCGGCGACTGCGGCAGCGGCGGCCGATCCCGCGCAGGGCGAGGGGCCGAAGCCCTCGATGTTCCTCGTCGGCGTCGGCAAGGCCGGCCACGTGGACCACAACCCCGTCCGCACGTTCAGCGGGCGCGTGCTCTCGCCCGAGACGGTCGCCGTCGTCGCGCAGGTCGCGGGCGAAGTGAAAGAGGTGTGCTTCGAGGAGGGCGCCCTGCTGAAGAAGGGCGACGTGCTCTACCGGATCGACCCCGTGAAATACGAGGCCGCGGCCGCGAGCGCGCGGGCGCAGGTCGCGCAGGCGGAGGCCAGCGCGGACTACGCGCGCAAGACGTTCGACCGCGCGACCGCGCTCTTCGAGAAGAAGGTCGCGAGCGCCGACGACCTCGACTCCGCCACGAGCGGGAAGGCCGCCGCGGAGGCGGCGCTCGACGCCGCGAAGGCGGCCCTCGTCGCGGCCGAGGACAACCTCGCGCACTGCACGGTCGTCGCGCCCGTCGACGGCAAGGTCGGCCTCAACGCCGCCACCGCCGGCAACTACGTCTCGACCGCGTCCGGCCCGCTCTGCACGATCGTGCGGCAGGATCCGGTCCGCGTCGCCTTCGCGCCCGGCTCGCGCGACTACCTCTCGTTCTTCGGCGGCGAGAAGGGGCTGCGCGAGCTCTTCGACGTGCGCGTCCGCCTCGCGGACGGCTCGGTCTACGCGGAGGAGGGCGAGGTGGAGTTCGTCGGCAACGCGGTGAACGCCGCGACGGACACGATGCCGGTCTACGCGCGCTTCCCGAATCCGGACGGCCTGCTCGTCCCGGGCGCGACGGTGAAGGTCGAGGTGAAGGCCAAGGAGGCGAAGCGCTACGTCTCGCTCCCGCTCACGGCGGTCGTCCACGACGGCGAGAAGGACTTCGTCTGGATGGTCGGCGAACACAACATGCCCGTCCGCCGCGACGTCGTGACCGGCCCCTCCACCGCCACCTACCAGACGATCCTCTCCGGCCTCGAGGAGGGCGAGGAGGTCATCGTCCGCGGCACCCACAAGGTCATCCCGAACGTCCCCGTCGAGCCCGTCTCCCTCTGATTCCGGACTCCGCCACGCCGTGAAACGCCTCGTCCTCCTTCTCCTCCTCCTCCCGATCCTCGCCCTCGTCGCGTGGTTCGTCGCGAGCCAGCCGCCCGTCCTCGAGCGCCGGGTGGTCCGCTCGGTGAGGAACTGGAGGTGCCCGAACGGACGGTCGGTCGACGAGAACATCGTCGACCATTTCACGCGGGCCGGACGCCCGCCCGTCCGCCTGGACTGGTCGGCCCAGCTTTGCGAGGACATTCCGTTCGACTGGGAGGTTCGCTGCGCCCTGTGCGCCGTCGTCCTCTCGAAGAAATTCGCGGCGGAGCACCCCGCGCCGATCTCCTACGACGAGGCGAGCAGCGGGGCGTTCGGGGAGACGGGGGCCGTGCGCGTCCTGTCGTTCTGGCCGGGGAGTTTCTTCGGCGACAGCGTCGAGGGGTTCGGGTGGGACGCCGTCGAGGCCTGCCCCGGTATCGAGCCCTCGGCGAACCTCCTCTACTTCGCGAAGGAGGACTTCTATTGGAAGTGGGCGCGGTTCGGGCGTGATTATTCTCTGTCGATCATCCATCCCGAGTGCTTCCGCTGGCAGAAGCGCCACGGATTCGACGCCGCCGGCCGGATGTCGTTCGAGCCGGAGACGGGCGTCGACCCCGAGTTCGTCCGCCAGGCGATTTTCGTCGCGCGGGACGGCACCCGCCCCGCGGAGCGCGCCCACGCCCTCGAAGAACTCCGCGCCCTGTCGGAAATCCCCGAAGACCTCGCTCCCGACGTGGCTCGTCTGCTCTCCGCTCCGGAAGCTCACGCGGAAAGCGCGGAAACCGCCCCTCCCGCGGACCCCGCTACGAATGCTCTGACGAACTCGCTTGACAGCGGGGTTTCTTGCGTGGATAATTCGCCACATCTGGATAATTAAACGGAAAATTCTTACTTAATTTGCCAAATCTGACAACTTATGAAATTCAGCGTGCTCCTCAGCAACGAAGAAATCCTCGCCGAACTCGGGCGTCGCCTTGCGGTGGCCCGGATTCGCAGCCGGATCACGCAGAAGGAGCTTGCGGCCAAGGCCGGCATTTCCGCAAGCACCTACCGTCGGCTGGAGAACGGCGCCGGGCTCGGGAGCGTGGAGGCGTTCGTCGCGGTGCTCCGCGCGCTCCGGATCGTGGACCGGCTGGAGATCGTGCTTCCGCCGGACCGGCCGTCGCCGCGCGAAATCTTCGAGCAGGAGTCGCGGCGCAAGCCCCTGCCCAAACGCGTCCGCAAGGCGCGCGAGCCGAAGGCGGACGCGAACGCGACGTGGGGCGACGGGGTCCCCGCCGGGCGTCCCGCGAAACGGAAGGAAGGCGCGGAATGAACCACGCGGCCGAAGTGCGGCTCTGGGATCTCCGCGTCGGAAGCGTCGCCTTGGAGGACGACGCCCGGGCGGCCCGTTTCGAATACGATCCCGCGTTTCTGGCGGCCGGGCTCGACGTCGCCCCGGTCGAGATGCCGCTGAAGCCCGAGGTCTACTTCTTCCCCGACCTGCCCCTGCCGTCCTTCCACGGGCTTCCCGGAATGCTCGCGGACTCGCTCCCGGACAAGTTCGGCAACGCCGTCCTGAACGCATGGGTGAAATCGCGCGGCGAGGACCCCGGAAGCCTCACGCCCATCGACCGGCTCTGCTACACCGGCACGCGCGGGATGGGCGCGCTCGAGTTCCGTCCGGCGCTCTTCCGGGAAGGCGACGAGGCGGAGGCCGTGCGCGTGGACGACCTCGCGCGCCTCGCCGCCGAGGTGCTTCGGCGGCGCACCGAGGCGCGCGCGACGCTCGTGCCGGGGATGACCGACTTCGCCCCGATCCTCAAGGTCGGCTCGTCCGCGGGCGGCGCGCGCGCGAAGGCGCTGATCGGCTGGAACGAGGCGACGGGCGAGGTTCGCTCCGGCCAGACGCGCTTGCCGGAGGGGTTCGGCTACTGGCTCCTCAAGTTCGACGGTCTCGACGGAAACGGCGACAAGGAGGGCTCCGACCGCAGCGGCTACGGCCGCGTGGAATACGCCTACCACCTGATGGCGCGCGAGGCGGGCCTCGAAATGAGCGAATGCCGGCTCTGGGACGGACGCCACTTCATGACGCGCCGCTTCGACCGCCTCCCCGGCGGCGGCAAGCTGCACATGCAGTCGCTCGCCGCCCTCGCGCACCTGGACTTCAACGACCCCGTCTCCAACTCCTACGAGCAGGCCTTCCGCGTCGCGCGCGCCGTGACCGCGGACGCCCGCGCCGAGGACCAGCTCTTCCGCCGGATGTGTTTCAACGTGCTGGCGTGGAACTGCGACGACCACGTGAAGAACGTCGCGTTCCTGATGGACTGCGCCGGCGTCTGGTCGCTCGCGCCGGCGTTCGACGTCGCCTACGCCTACAATCCCGAAGGCGTGTGGACCGGCGCGCACCAGATGTCCGTGAACGGCAAGCGCCGCGACATCGCGGACGACGACCTCCTCGCCGCCGCGCGCGCCGCCGGCCTCAAGCCGCGCCGCGCCCGCGAAGCTCTCGACCGCGTCCGCGCCGCCGTCGCCCGCTGGCCCGACTTCGCCGTCGCCGCCGGCGTGCGGGAAGACTTTGCGGAAGAAATCGCCCGCCGCCTCGCCACTCCCTGAACCCGCCGCGCAACGCCCGTGAAACCCTACCTCGCCGTTCTCTTCCTCGCCCTCGCGCCGCTCCTCGCGGCGCGGGCGGAGGACCCCGCCACGCCGTCGAGCGGAGCTACGGCGTTGAACGCCTGCGACCGGCTCTGCCTCGACCTTCTCGCGGACGCGACCGCCGCGCGCCGGAACGTCGTGTTCTCGCCGTTCAGCCTGTCCGGCGCGCTCGGCATGGCCGCGCTCGGGGCGAAGGGCGAGACGCTCGCGCAGATCGACCGCATCGCCGGGACGGGCCTCGACCCGGACGCGCTCGCGGAGCGGGAGGCCGGCGTCCGGGACGCGATCCTCAAGGCCGCCCGCGCGGACGGCGTCGAACTGCTCCTCGCCGATTCCTTCTGGAAGCGGAAGGGCGACGTCCCGCTGCCGGGCTTCGAACGGGCGCTCCGCCGCGGATTCGGCGCCGAGGTCCTGGACTTCGGGCCCTTCCCGGCGTCCGACGTGAACCGCTGGGTCGCGAAGAAGACGAAGGGGCTCCTGCCGTCCGTGTTCGACGACCTCCCGGCCGGCACGCGCCTGGCGCTCGTGGACGCCGTCTACTTCAAGGCGCGCTGGGCCGTGCCGTTCGAGCGCAAGCGGACGTCCGACCGGACGTTCTATCCGGAGGGAGGCGCGCCGAGGAACGTTCCGTTCATGAACCTGCTCGCCCGGTTTGCCTACGATTCCTCGGCCCGCTGGGAGTCGCTGGAAATCCCCTACCGGGGGGGGCGGTTCCGGATGCAGATCGTCCTGCCGCGTCCGGGCGTGACCGTCGCCAACCTTGTGGACGACTGGATCTCCGGCGCCGACTCGCCGCCCGCCACAGGCGCGCCCGACGGTGACGGCACGCGCCGCTGGACCGCCCATCTCGAACTCTCTCTCCCGAAGTTCTCGTTCGGCTCCACGCCGGACGTCGCCGGAGCGCTGTACCGGCTCGGCGCGGCCGACGCGTTCGACCCGGCCCGGGCGGACTTCTCCGGGATGTTCCCGCCGTCGGGCGAGCCCCTCTTCCTGATGCAGTTCACGCACTGCGCCGTCATCGAAGTGGACGAGCGCGGCACCACCGCCGCGGCCGCGACCGGCATGTCGTTCGGCTGCAGCGCGCCGGTGCCTCCGGAGTTCCTGATCGTCGACCGTCCCTTCGTCTTCTTCATCCGCGAACCCGGCGGACGCATCCTCTTCGCCGGCGCGGTCTTCGAACCCTGAACCACGACCCTTCCGCTTCGTCAACCCCTTCTTCCGTCTCTGGCTCCTGTCCCGCGACGCCTGACCCTTTCAACAACCCAAACCAACGCAAAAGAAATGTTCTCCAAGATCTTCATCGACCGGCCCCGGCTTGCCTTCGTCTGTTCGCTCGTGCTGATGCTCGCGGGCGCGATCTGCATCACCAAGCTCCCCGTCGAAGAGTACCCCGACATCGCGCCGCCGCAGATCTACGTGATGTGCAACTACCCCGGCGCCACGTCGCAGACCGTCCTCGACACGGTCGGCACCGCCATCGAGGCCCAGATCAACGGCGTCGACGACCTGCTCTACTACTCGGCCAACGCCGAGGACAACGGCAACTTCTTCGCCCAGATCTACTTCAAGCCCGGCACCGACACCGACATTGCGCAGGTCAACGTCCAGAACGCCGTCAAGCGCGCCGAGCCGAAGCTCCCCGAGGAGGTCACGCGCCAGGGCGTCCAGGTGAACAAGCGCTCGTCCGACATGCTCTGCTTCTTCGCGTTCATGACGGACGGCTCGCACATGAGCTCGATGGAGCTCAACAACTACGTCTCGAAGAACGTCGCCGACGCGATCGCGCGCGTGGACGGCGTCGGCTCCGTGACGGTCATGGGCGACACCTACGCGATGCGCCTCTGGCTCGACCCGGTGCGGATGGACGGCCTCGGCGTCACGGCCGGCGAGGTGACCGCCGCCGTCGCCGCGCAGAACGTCCAGGCCACCGCCGGCTCGGTCGGCGGCGAGCGCGCCAACCCCTACGTCCAGTACCGCATCAGCACGCTCGGGCGCCTGCAGACGCCCGAGCAGTTCGAGAACATCGTCATTCGCACGGACGAGAACGGCAACGCGCTGCGCATCCGCGACATCGGCCGCGCCGAGCTCGGCGCGCAGCAGACGAGCTTCATCGGCGAGTACAACGGGAAGAACGCCGTCGGCATGATGGTCTACCGCGACACCGGCGCGAACGCCGTCGCCGCCGTGAAGCGCGTCAAGGCCGAGCTGGAGAAGTGGCGGGAGCGCCTCCCGGAGGGCGTCGACTACAAGATCGCCTACGACCCGACCGAGTCGGTCGTCGTCTCGCTCGAGGAGACGGCCTTCACGCTCGTCCTCACGCTCGCGCTCGTCATCCTCATCACCTACCTCTTCCTCCAGGACTGGCGCGCGACGATCGTCCCGTCGGTCGCGATCCCGGTCTCGCTCCTCGGCGCGTTCCCGTTCGTCTACGCGCTCGGCTTCTCGCTCAACACGCTCACGCTCTTCGGCCTCGTGCTCGTGATCGGCTCGCTGGTGGACGACGCGATCGTCGTCGTCGAGAACTGCCAGTCGCTCATGCAGCGCGAGAGGCTCTCCGCGCGCCAGGCCGCCATCAAGTGCATGGAGCAGATCACCGGCGCGATCATCGCGACGACGCTCGTCACGGTCGCCTGCTACGTCCCGCTCGCCTTCTACGGCGGCATGGTCGGCACGATCTACGTGCAGTTCGCCGTCACGATGTGCGTCTCGCTGTGCCTCTCGACGTTCGTCGCGATGACGCTCTCGCCGGCGCTCTGCTCGCTCGTGCTTCGCCCGCCGCGCGAGAGGCCGCTGAAGATCTTCGCGCCGTTCAACGCGCTCGTCGACGGCTCGCGCCGCTTCTCCAATGTCTTCGTCGGCTTCCTCGTCCGCCGCTCGTTCTTCGCGGTCCTCGTCCTCGCGCTCTTCGGCCTCGGCATCTGGTCCGTCTCGAAGGTCGTCCCGGGCTCGTTCATCCCGGACGAGGACAAGGGCATCGTCTTCTGCGACGTGGGCCTGCCCGAGGGCGCCTCGCTCGAGCGCTCGATGTCCTCCGTCCGCGCCCTTCGCGACAAGATCCAGGGCCTGCCCGAGCTCCAGCAGACGATGGCCATCGCCGGCTTCGGCATGATCAACGGCGCCGGCGAATCGAGCGGCATGCTCATGGCCGGCCTCAAGCACTGGGACGAGCGCAAGGGCAAGGGCCAGGACTCCTTCTCGATCAAGAACAAGATCCAGGGCATGGGCATCATGGCGCTCGGCCGGGACCCCGCCACGCGCGCCGCCGAGACCGACGCCCGCGTCATCTGCTTCACGCCGCCCTCCATCCAGGGCCTCGGCATGACCGGCGGCCTCTCGTTCTACCTCACGAGCGACGGCTCGCTCTCCCACGCCGAGCTCGCCGCCGCCGCCGACAAGCTCGCCGTCGACATCCAGAACCTCACGGACGCCGCCGGCAACAAGCTCGCCGCGTCGGCCAACAACTCCTTCGTCGCCAACACCCCGAAGCTCTTCCTCGACCTCGACCGCGAGAAGGCGATGGCGCTCGGCGTGAACCTCGCGTCGCTCTTCTTCACGCTCCAGTCGCAGCTCGCCTCCTACTACATCAACGACTTCAACATGATGGGCGAGGCGTTCTACGTCAAGATGCAGGCCGAGGAGGACGTCCGCCGCGCCTCCGAGGAGGTGCTCTCGCTGCAGGTCCCGACCGCCTCCGGCGGGTCCGTCCCGCTCTCCACGATCGCCACGCTGCGCTACGAGATCGGCAGCCGCGTCCTGCAGCGCTACAACAAGATGGACGCCGCCCGGATGTCCGCGCAGTGCGCCGACCGCGTCCCCACCAAGACGCTGATGGACGCCATCGAGGGGATCGAGATCCCGAAGGGCTGCGCCATCGAGTGGACCGACATGTCCTACCAGGAGAAGCAGAACCAGGGCCAGATCGTGGGCCTCATGGCCCTCGCGATGATCTTCGCCTACCTCTTCCTCGTCGCGCAGTACGAGAGCTGGAGCATCCCGGTCCCGGTGATGCTCACCGTCTCGACCGCCGTCTTCGGCGCGCTGCTCGGCAACTGGGCCTGCACCTCCAAGTGGGCGGCCGACCACGGCTTCGGCGCCGCGGGATCGCTCTCCATCTACGCGCAGCTCGGCCTCGTGATGCTCATCGGCCTCTCCGCCAAGAACGCGATCCTGATGGTCGAGTTCTCCAAGCAGGCGCGCGAGGCGGGGCACAGCATCGTCGAGGCCGGCATCCAGGGCTTCAACATGCGCTACCGCGCGGTGCTCATGACCGCCTGGTCGTTCATCTTCGGCGTCATCCCGCTCGTCTTCGCGACGGGCGCCGGCGCGAACTCCCGCACGGCGATCGGCGTCACGACCGGCTGCGGCATGCTGATGGCGACGCTCGTCGGCATCATGCTCACGCCGGGCCTCTACTCGGCGATGCAGCACGTGCGCGAGGGCGTGAAGCACGCGATCGGCATGAAGACCGCGCTCGAGATCGCCGAGGCGCGCCGCGCCGAGGACGCCGCCTCCCGCGCCGCCGCCGAGAAGGAGGCCGCCGAGGCCGCCGCCCGCCACGCGGCGGAGGCCGAAAGGAAGGCGGCGCAGTCCTAGCCGCCCTCGCGGACTCCGCGAATGGTAATCTTTCAAATTTACTTGCAGTTTATTGAAGATAGCGATAAAATACTTGCAACTTTACAGAGATTGACCCGATGAGACCGAAAGGCACGCCGTCCACGAAGACCCTCGACGCGCTCGCGCGTCTGGGCGAACGCATCCGCCTCGCGCGGGTGCGGCGGCGCGTCACGTCCGCGCTCCTCGCCGAGCGCATCGGGGTGAGCCACGCGACGATGACCGCGATCGAGCGCGGCGCGCCGGGCGTCGCGGCGGGGCACTACGCCTCCGCGCTCTTCTGCCTCGGTCTCCTCGCCGATCTGGAGCGCGTCGCCGCGGACGACGAGCTCGGCCGCCGCCTCCAGGACCTGGGCCTCCCGAAGCGCGTCAACCTCCCCAAGACCCGGAAGGAGCACTGGCCATGGCCTCGATAATCCGCGTCCGCGAAGCCGTCGCACCATGGCGCTCCGTCGCCGCCTCCTTCGGCATCCCCGCCCGCCAGATCGAATCCTACCGCACCGCCTTCAATCCCTGACCCCGCCACGCCGTAGCCCGCTCCGCCCCTTTCCACTTTACCCTTTCAACCTCTTCAACCCTTTCAACCTCTTCAACCTCTTCAACCCTTTCACCCCTTCAACCCGTGAAACGCCTCGCCCTTCTCCTCCTTCTTGCGTTCCTCGCGCTCGCCATCTGGCTCGCCGCGCGCGGGGGCGGCGCGCGGCGCGACCCGGTGGAGCGGCTCGTGGCGGACATGGTCCCAATCCCCGGGCGGGACTACCGAATGGGCAAATTCGAGGTCACGCAGGCGCAGTGGGAGGCGGTGATGGGGGAGAATCCGTCGGATTACAAAGGCGCCGACCATCCCGTGGAAAATGTCTCGTGGGACGACTGCCAGGCGTTTCTCGAAAAGCTCAACGCACACCCCGCCGCGCGCGCGTCGGGCCTCGTCTTCCGTCTGCCGACGGAGGAGGAATGGGTGTTTGCCTGCCGCGCGGGCTCGACAAACGACTTCTGCCGCCTCGCGGACGGAACGGAAATCACGTACGCGACGCTCGACCGCGTGGCGTGGTTTGCCGCGAATGCCGCGAGGCGCCCCCGGTGGTTGAAATATGTCATCGACATTGCAGAGGAGCTCGTCGACTTCGTCCACGAGGTCAACTGGAGAGAAGCCATCACCCACCAGCCCGTGGGACGGAAGGAGCCGAACGCGTGGGGACTCCACGACATGCACGGCAATGTGTGTGAGTGGACCGAAACACAAAAGACGGATAGAGCGGAGGGTGAATGCCGCGTCCTTCACGGCGGCTGCTGGATGGAGTCGTATGGTTTCTGCATGACCTCCCTCCCAAACTGGGTTTCGCCTTCCGCCCGGAATTACGAAGTCGGCTTCCGCCTCTGCGCCATGCCGAACCCCGCCGCGTCTGAATCTCACGCGGAGCCCGCAGAGAACGCAGAGCCCCGTCTCGGCGAAGCCGGCTCCCCCGCTGGGGGAGCTGGCGAGCGCAGCGAGCCTGAGGGGGTCTCTCACGCAGAGTCCGCAGCGTTTGAATCCCACGCAGAGCCCGCAGAGAGCGCAGAGCCCCGTCCCGGCGAAGCCGGCCTCCTCCCCGAGGGGGCTGCCGAGCGTAGCGAGGCAGGGGGATCCTCCCGCGTCTGGCGTCTGGCACCTTGCACCGAACCGGCATATAAACGCATGATAACGATACTATTTTTACAGAAAACATGATTTTAGTGTCGTTAACTTGACTTTTTCTCGCACTTTCGGTAGATTCCGTTCCATGAAACAACCCATCTTCCACCGCGAGGCGTATTTGCGCAAACTCCGGCCGTTCTACCGGTCGGACCTGATCAAGGTCATCACCGGAATCCGTCGTTGCGGCAAATCCTGCCTGTTACTCTCTGTGATGGAGGAACTCCGGCGCGGGGGCGTCCCGGCGGAGAACATCGTCTACGTCAATCTCGACAAACGGGGCTTCAAGAACATCCGCCGTCCGGAGCAGCTCGAGGAGGCCGTCGCCTCGCGCCTTCCCGCCCAGGCGGACCAGGTCTACCTGTTCGTCGACGAGGTCCAGAACGTCGAGGACTTCGAACCCGTGCTCAACGCGTTCCGGGAGGAAGGTGTCTCGATCTTCGTCACGGGATCCAACTCCTACCTGCTCGGCGGCGAGCTGGCGACCAAGCTCACGGGCCGCCACGTCGAGTTCGACCTCTTCCCGCTTTCGTTCCGCGAATGGCTCGACATGCGGGCGTTCCTCGGCAAGCCCGCCGTTGCGGACCGGAACGCCGCCTTCGCGGAGTACGTCCGGAGCGGCGGACTGCCGAAGACGCTCGAATTCGACGATCCGGAGGCCCGCGAGACCTACGTCGAAAGCGTCGTGGAGCAGATCCTCCACAAGGACGTCCGCCGGCGCTTCAAGATCCGCAACCGGCCCGTCTTCGACAAGGTCCGGACCTATCTCGTGAACAACTTCGGCGCGCCCACGAGCCTCCCGAGCCTCGAGGAGGAGTTCCGGAAGCGGCAGGGCCTGCCCGTCACGCAACGGACTCTTCGGCGGTATCTGGACATCCTGGAGAAGGCCCGCATCCTGTATCCGTGCCCGCGGTTCGACCTCAAATCCCGCAGATCCCTCCGCGGCGGCGGAAAGTTCTATCTGGCCGACACCGGACTCTACTTCGCGGCGAACACGGACCACAGGATCAACTACGGCCCCGTTCTCGAGAACCTCGTTTTCGCCCATCTCCGGAGCGAAGGCTTCCGGGTGTCCGTCGGACGGATCGGCGACCTCGAATGCGACTTCATCGTGCGGCGCCGCGAAGACTACGCCTACGTCCAGGTCGCGATGACGATCGCCGACCCCGAAACCGAAGCGCGCGAATTCGCGCCCTTCGCGAAAATCCGCGACAACTACCCGAAATTCCTGCTCACGCTCGACCCCCTCCTGCAGCGCCGCGACGGCATACGTCACCTCAACCTGCTCGACGTCCTGACCGGACGGGAAACGCTGTTCCCGTAAGCCGCCCTCCCTCTCCCGCACCCCGCCTCGCCCTAGCCCCTTTCCGTTCCCCGCCACGCAACTTCCCCCTTTGCCTCTCTACCCCTTCAACCCCTTCAACCCCTTCAACCTCTTCAACCCCTTCAACCCGTGAAACGCCTCGCCCTCCTCCTTCCCCTCCTCGCCCTCGCCGCCGCGCCGGCGCGGGCGACGTCCCGCGTTTTCCTGCCGCCGCGGATTCCGGAGGAAACCGCTTCCGGAATTCTCCTGGAGGCGTTCGGAAACGAGGGCGCGGCTCTGCGCGAATGCGTCGCGGTCGACGGGTTCCCGACGAACTCCGCCGGTCGCGGCGACTGGACGTTCGACCTCCTTTCCGCCGACGGCTCGCTCGCGGTCGAGTTCCTTACGGACTACGACCTGATCCGGATCAAATTCCGGGAGTCGCGTCCGGCATCCGGCTCCGTCCGCGTCTTGGACCGCACGGACGGCGTCGCGGACGAAGCCGGGGCCGCCGCGTTTTTCGCCGCCTGCACGAACCCCGCCGCGCCCGCGACCGTCCTGCTGTTCTCGGAACCGCCGGAGCCGTCGTCCCCCTGCGTGGTCGGAGAGGACGGAACGCGGCGCTTTCCCGACGATTCCCCGTTCGCCGGAATGACCGTGGACGAATTCTGCGAACTGGACTGGCGCCGCCGGTTCGCCATGGAGCGCGATTTCGCCCTCGCGCCGTTCCGCGCCCGCGTCCGCGAGGCCGTCGCGGAGCTCCGCGACGGCGGAACGCTTCCCGGCGCGGCCGCCGCCGCGCCCCTTCCGCCGCCCGACCCCGCCGCGGTCGCCGGCGCGGAAGCGCTCGCGGACCGGTTCGAGGCGCTCGGGATGCGGCCCCTCCCGCCGGGCGCGCGACTCGTCCTCTCCTGGCACGTTCCCTGGGAGGACGACTGGGAAACGATGATCGGCGAACTGCCGGCCGCCGGAAACGCCTGGCTCGTTCCCGCGGATCCGCCCGCCGCGACCAACGCCTTCGTCCTCCCGGCCGGAGACCGCTTCCGTCTTCCCGACGACGACCCCGAATCGGGCGCCCCGACGTGGGAGCCCGCGCGCCCCGAACGCGCCGCGCGATACCTCGCCGACCGGATCGCCCGCTTCGAGGACGGTTCGCGGACGCAGACCCGGACCGCCGGCCGCGCGGCGCTGTTCGCGGCCCGTTTCGCCCGGCTCGGACTCCAGGACGAAGCCGCCGAGCTCTACGCCGCGCTCTCCTCCCGTCCCGGCCTTCTCCAGCGCGCGGAGGAGAGCGCCGCGCGCGACCTCGCCCGCGCCGACGTCCGCGAGGCCTTCGGCGCCTTCGCCGCCGACCGCGACTTCGCCGCGCTCGACGCCGCGCTCTCCGCGAGCCTCGCGCGCAACCTCGCCCCGGCCCGCCCCGACGAATCCGTCTACGAGGGCCTCCGCGACAACCGGCTCGCGGTCCTCGGCGCCGTGCGGACGCGCCTCGGCGCGGACGCCATCCCGGACCTTCCCGGGCTCGACCCCGCGCAGAACGCCCTCGCGCGCCGCTTCGCCTCCGTCCGCTCCGTTCCGTATTTCCGTCCCGGCGTCCCGGTCTTCCTCCCCGCCGCCTGGACCAACGCCGTCGACGTCGCCGACCCCGTCGTGCGCGAACTTCTTTCGCTCGGGACCGGCGCGTTCCCGATCCTCCTCGCGCTGGCCGGCGACGACGTCCCCGGCGACCTGCTCCGCGACGACCACTTCCGGCGGCCGTGGTCCGTCGATCTTCTCCCCTGGTGCGCCGAAGCGGAACGCCCGCCGTGGCTCTCGCGCGGCGAAATTGCGGAGGAGCTCGCCAAGAACGTGCTCTACGGCGGGCTCGCCCTCTGGCTGACGATCGACTCCAAGATCGCGGAAGGACTCCTCCGGCGCCTCGGCGCGCTTCCCGAAGACGCGCTCGCCCGGATCGCGTTCGCCTCGGCCCGCGACGACGAAGCCGACCTCGCCTTCGCGTGGTTCGACCGTCTCGCCGGCGCCGGGGCGCTTCCCGGCTGGGAGGACGCCCTCGTCGACGCCGTCCGCGACAACCTCTTCCTCCGCGTCCCGGTCCTCTCCGGCGCCGACGCCGGGCGGCCGTTCCTCTGCGACCGGATCCCCGGCGTCCGCGCGCTCTCCCTCGCCGCCGAATACGCCGCGATCCGGGGCGAGTCCGCCCGCCCCTTCGCCGAACGCCTCCGCGCGGAGCTCGCACGCTTCGCGGAGCGACCGGAAATGCCGGGCCCCTGGTCCGCCCCCGAGGCCGACGGAACCGGCGAAATCCGGATCGACTTTCTCGTGCCGGCCCGCCCGGGCGGCGACTGGAACGACCCCGGCGCGGCCGTGATCGACGAAGCCGCCCTCGAAGGCGCCCTCGCGGCCTGGAACGCCGCCTTCCGCGCCTGGGCGGAACGGGTCGCCGACGCCTTCGCCGGCGCCGCCGGCGCGCCGGGCGACGCGGAATCCGTCCGCGCCCGCGCGGAAGCCCTCGCCGCCTGGCGGGAAGCGCGCTTCTCCGCGGATCGGGAAACGAAGGAATCGCTTTCTCGGCCACCCGTCCCGCTCCTCGCCGGAGGCGTCACGACGGGCGGCGCCCTCGCCCCGCCGCCTCTCCCGCAGATCCGCCGCCTCTCCCCCGGCCGGAAAACGCTGACCCCGACGACGACTTCCGCGGAGGGCGCGGAGTGAGATTTCGTCTGGCGTCCGGCGCCTGACATCGGGCGAGACGCGAGACGCAAGACGCAAGACGACAAGACGACAAGACGACGAGACAACGCTTGACACCCTTTCCGAAATCAACCAGAATCCAACGCCATGAAAGACACCAAACTCATCCTTCTCCTGTCCGCCGCCGCGCTGCTCGCCGGCTGCACGACGGTCCGCGAGGCGCGGCGCGCGCAGCGCGAGGACGCCGAGCGCACGGTCCTCTGGGCCGAGACGCCGTTCGCCGCGCGCGAGGGCGACCTCGCGATGGAGGAGCTCGCCGAATGGGCGCGCACCAACGCGCCCGCCGTCGTCCAGGCCCGCCAGGACGTCGTCCAGGCGCAGATCGCGCTGCGCTCCGTCAAGGCCGCGTTCATTCCCGTGGTCGACGGCTCCGTCGCCTACACCTACGCCTCGAAGAACATCGACCCGCACGACACGAAGTGGGACGGCGACGGCACGTGGGGCGGCAACGTCTCGCTCAACTGGCTGCTCTACGACTTCGGCCGCACGCGCGCCTCGACGCGCCGCGCCGTCGCCGCGCTCGCCGCGGCCGACCAGGCCGAGCGCGCCGCCGAGAACGGCGCCGTCTACGGCGTCCGCGCCGCGTGCTTCGCGCTCCGCCGCGCCGAGGAGCTGCACCGCGTCGCCGTCGAGACCTCGGAGAGCTATAAGCTCCACCGCGACCAGACGAAGGACCGCTTCGACGTCGGCGCCGCGATGAACTACGAGGTCTCCAAGGCCGAGGTCGACTACCAGAACGCGCTGCTCTCCGAGATCTCCGCCTCGAACGCCGTCGAGACCGCCCGCGCCTCGCTCGCGCTCGCGCTCGGCCTCGCCGAGAACCCGCGCATCGCGCTGGGGGACTGCTCGTTCCCCGAGATGACGAACGACGTCGGCGCGCTGATGGCCGTCGCCGCCACGAACGCCCCCGCGCTCGCCGCGCTGCGCGCCTCGGCCGACGCCGCGAAGGACTACGTCGACTGGACGATCTGCGACCTCTACCCGAACCTCTCCTTCCGCCTCTCGTTCGACGCGAAGGGCGACAGCTCGCCGCTACTGTGGAACTACGCCGCCGTCCCGGCCGTCGCGCAGACGCTCTTCAGCGCGGGCGCGAAGAACCGGCAGATCGAGACGGCCGTCGCGCAGCTGCGCGCCGCCCGGAGCAAGCTGGCGGAGGCCGAACAGCAGCTCTTCAACCAGGTCCTGACGGCGACGCTCTCCGCCGACCGCGCGCGCAAGTCGCTCGCCGTCGCGGAGGCCGCGCTCGCGGCGTCGAAGGAGAACTTCGACGTCGTCTCGAGCCGCTACGACGTGGGCAAGGCCAGCGCGCTGGAGCGCACCGACGCGCAGGTCGCGCTCTCCTCGGCCGAGGCCGCGGTCGTCACCGCGCGCTACGACCTGCAGGACACGCAGATCCTCCTCGCCCGCCTGATCGGCGAATAGTCCGTGAAGCCCCGCGCCCCGCAGTCCCCGGCCGCGCCCGCCGCGCCGTTCGTCTCGCCCGCCGCGGGCGGGGCGCGGCTGCGCGTGCACGTCGTGCCGCGCGCGTCGCGGACCGAGGTCTGCGGAACGCAGGGCGATGCGCTCAAGATCCGTCTCCAGGCGCCGCCCGTCGACGGCAGGGCCAATGCCGCGCTCTGCGTGTTCGTCGCGGACGCCGCCGGGCTCCCGAGGCGCGCCGTGTCCGTCGCCGCGGGCGAGACCTCGCGCGACAAGACCCTCTTCGCCGCCGGCGCGGACCCTGCCGCGCTGGCGGCTGCCCTCCAACCACCCAACCCATGAAAATCGCACCCCGCTCCAAGTTCCTCCTCATCGGCGACAGCGTCACCGACATGGGCCGCAAGCAGCCCGTCGGCGAGGGCCTGTTCAACCCCCACGGCACCGGCTACCCGAACGTCGTCCATGGCCTCCTCACGAGCGTCTACCCGGACTACTTCATCAACGTCGTCAACATGGGCGTCTCCGGCAACAACGTCACCAACCTCGAGGAGCGGTGGCAGTCGGACGTGATGGACCTCAGGCCCGACTGGGTCTCGGTGATGATCGGCGTGAACGACGTCTGGCGCCAGTTCGACATCCCGCAGATCCCCGACGCCGGCATCCCGCCGGAGACGTACCGCGAGACGCTCGCGCGGCTCGTCGACCGCACGAAGCCCGTCGTGAAGGGGATGATCGTCATGACGCCCGTCTTCTGGGAGCTCAACACGGCCGACGCGATGGCCGCCCGCGTCCGAGAATACGGCGCGATCTGCCGCGAGATCGCCGAGGAGAAGGGCGTGCTCTTCTGCGACGCGCAGGCCTACGCCGACCGCGTCCTCGCCCACTGCCACTCCTGCTACATCGCGTGGGACCGCGTCCACCCGAACATCCCCGGCGCCAACGTCCTCGCCCACGCCCTGCTCGACACGATCGAGTTCGACTGGAACCGCCAGATCCCGTAGGAGCCATCGGCGCCCGCCGACGTCCCTTCCGCATCCCGCATTCAGCATTCAGCATTCAGCATTTTGCATTGAACACCCCCTCCACCAACCTTTTCTCCGGCGTCCGGACCGTCGTGTTCGACCTCGACGACACGCTCTACGCGTTCGACGGCGGCGCGGCGCCCAACGCCGACGCCCTGCGCGCGCTGGCGGCAGTCGCCGCGCCGGCCCTCGGCGTCTCCGAGGACGCGTTCCTCGCCGAGGTCGCCGCGTCGCTCCGCGCGCAGAAGGAGCGGGTAGGCCCCGACAGCCCCGGCTACCACAGCCGCGCCGCCCGCTACGCGCGCATCCTCGAGGCGCACGGCCTGCCGCTGCGGCTCTCGCTCGAATGGACGGAGCGCTACTGGAGGGAACTCTTCGCGCGCATCCGGCCCGCGCCCGGCGCGGCGGACGTCCTCCGCGCCTGCCGCGCGCGCGGGCTCCGCGTCGGCGTCGGGACCGACATGAGCGCGATCGAGCAGTTCCGGAAGCTGGAGACGCTCGGCCTGCTGGACCTCGTCGACTTCGTCGCCACGAGCGAGGAGGCCGGCGTCGAGAAGCCGCACCCCGCCTTCTTCGACCTCGTCGTCGAGAAGGCCGGCTGCGCGCCGGGGGAGATCCTCTTCGTCGGCGACAACCTCCGCAAGGACGTCCTCGGCTCGACCGCCGCCGGCCTGCGCGGCGTCTGGCTCCAGCCCGACCCCGCCGCGCGCGAAGCGCATCCGGAGGTCGCTTCGGTCGCGTCGCTCCCCGACCTGCTCGCGCTCCTGTCCCGGTAGCGCCCGTCGTCCCGGCGGACATCGCGGCCGCTACTTCTTCGCGGGGACGCGCTGGGCGAGGTTGCCCCAGAGCGCGCCGACGAAGACCATGCCGCCGATCAGATTGCCGATCGTGACGAAGAGCAGGTTGCGCGCGGCATGCGCGACCGTGAGCGCGCCGGTCGCGATGCCGAGCTCGGCCGCCTTGGCGGCGCAGTCCGGGTCGGAGAGCGCCATCAGGCCCGCCGGCAGGTAGTACATGTTGGCGACGGAGTGCTCGAAGCCGCCGAGCACGAACGCCATGATCGGGAACCAGATCGCGAAGATCTTGCCGATCGTCTGCTTGGACGAGGCCGCCGCGAGGATCGCGAGGCACACGAGCACGTTGCACAGGATGCCGGAGCAGACCGCCGCGCCGGGCGCGAGCGCGGCCTTGCCCGCCGCGACCTTGATCGTGTAGGCGCCGAGCGCGTGGCCGGCCGAGCCCCATTCGCCGCTGCCCCACACGCACGCCGCGACGGCGACCGAGCCGGCGAGGTTCGAGAGCCACACCCAGACCAGGTTGCGCAGCATCCGGCCCGCCGTGATGCGCCTTTCGACGAGCGCCATCTCCATCAGGTTGTTCCCGGTGAAGAGCTCCGCGCCGACGAGGACGATGAGGATGAGCCCCACCGGGAAGACGGACCCCGCCACGAGGCGGGCGAGGCCGTAGTTCGCGACGCCGTGCGCCGCCATGTTGCTCGTCGCGGCGCCGAACGCGATGCACGCGCCGGCGAGGAAGCCGAGCGCGAGCATCTTGCCGAGGGGGAGGGCCGCCTTCTTCTCGGCGGCCGCGAGCTGCTGCTGGTAGATTTCGGAGGGAGGGTTCATGGGAGTGACGAGTGACGAGTGAAAAGGAGATGTTGAAGGGATCAGGAGGAGGCGCCGGAGGCGAGGCGGGAGAGCTGGGACTCGAGGCGCAGGTCCTCGTTGCGGGAGACGAGGGCGTCGAGCAGCTCGTCCATCAGCCCCTCCATGATGCGGTCGAGGGAGTAGAGCGTGAGGTTGATCCGGTGGTCCGTGAGGCGGTTCTGCGGGAAGTTGTAGGTGCGGATGCGCTCGGACCGGTCGCCCGAGCCGATCATCACCTTGCGCTCGGCGCCGAGCTTGCTCTCCTCCGCCTCGCGCTGCGCGGCGAGGAGCTTGGAGCGCAGGACCGACATGCACTTCTCCTTGTTCTGGTGCTGGGAGCGCTCCTCGTCGGACTGCACGACGACGCCGGTCGGCAGGTGCGTGATGCGGACGGCGGAGTCGGTCTTGTTGACGTGCTGCCCGCCGGCGCCGCCGGAGCGGTAGGTGTCGATGCGCAGGTCCTCGGGGCGGATGACCAGCTCGTCCTCCTCCTCGGCCTCGGGGAACACGGCGACCGTCGCGGCGGAGGTGTGGATGCGCCCCTGCGCCTCGGTCTCGGGGACGCGCTGCACGCGGTGGCCGCCGCCCTCGTAGCGGAGGCGGTAGTAGGCGCCGTCCCCGCGGACGATGAAGGAGACCTCCTTGTATCCGCCGAGCTCGGACGGCGCGGAGTCCGTGAGCTCGATCTTCCAGCCGCGCGCCTCGGCGTAGCGGCTGTACATGCGGAAGAGGTCGCCGGCGAAGAGCGCGGCCTCGTCGCCGCCCGTGCCGGCGCGGATCTCGAAGATCGCGGCGCGATGCTCGTCCGGGTCCGGCGGCAGGAGCGCCAGCGAGAGCGCCTTCTCGGCCGCGGGGAGAGCGGCCTCGGCCTCCTCGAGCTCCGCCTTCGCGAGCTCGCGCATCTCCTCGTCCGTGGCGGGGTCCTCGGCCATCGCGCGGTCGGACTCGACCGTGTCGACGAGCCGGTAGTAGGCGGTCGCGCGGTCCTGGAGCTTGCGCAGGGAGGCGTGCTCGCGCACGAGCCCGCGGTACTTCTTCTGGTCGGCGGCGGTGCCGGGCTCGGCGAGCTGGGCCTCCACCTCGCGGAGGCGCTCGAGGATCTTCTCGACGTTGGCTTTCTCGATCATGGCGGCGTACGGATTCGGTGCGCGGTATTCTGCCACACTTCGCCCCGCGGGGCAAGGCGCATTGACCCCGGCCCGGCCGGAATGCTAGAATGCCCGCGTTCGCCCAACCCCCGCCACCGGCATCCGCATGAACATCTCCCCCGACATCCGCTACGTCGGCGTCAACGACCACGACGTCGACCTCTTCGAGGGCCAGTACGCCGTCCCGAACGGCATGGCCTACAACTCCTACGCGATCCTCGACGAGAAGGTCGCCGTGATGGACACGGTCGACGTCCGCTTCCGCCACGAATGGCTCGACAACCTCGAGAGGGCCCTCGCCGGCCGCAAGCCGGACTACCTCGTCGTCCAGCACATGGAGCCGGACCACTCGGCGAACATCGCCGCGTTCCTGGACGCCTTCCCCGCCGCGACGATCGTCTCCTCCGCCAAGGCCTTCGCGATGATGGCGAACTTCTTCGGCAGGGAGTGGGAGGACCGCCGGCTCGTCGTCAAGGAGGGCGACACGCTCGCCCTCGGCAAGCACGTCCTGCACTTCGTCGCCGCGCCGATGGTCCACTGGCCCGAGGTCATGGTGACCTACGACGAGGCGGACAAGGTCCTCTTCTCCGCCGACGGCTTCGGCAAGTTCGGCGCGCTCGACGTCGAGGAGGACTGGGACTGCGAGGCGCGCCGCTACTACTTCGGCATCGTCGGCAAATACGGCGCGCAGGTGCAGGCGCTCCTCAGGAAGGCCGCGACGCTCGACATCCGCACGGTCTGCCCGCTGCACGGCCCGGTCCTGACGGGCGACGCCTTCGCGAACGCGCTCGCCAAATACCAGACGTGGAGCAGCTACGAGGCCGAGACGGACGGCGTGTTCGTCGCCTACACCTCGGTCTACGGCCACACGAAGGAGGCCGCGCTCAAGCTCGTCGAGATGCTCAAGGCGCGCGGCTGCCCGAAGGTCTCCGCCGCGGACCTCGCGCGCGACGACATGGCCGAGGCCGTCGAGGACGCCTTCCGGCACAGCAAGCTCGTCCTCGCGACGACGACCTACAACGCCGAGATCTTCCCGTTCATGCACACGTTCCTCGACCACCTCGTGGAGCGCAACTTCCAGAACCGGACGGTCGGGCTGATCGAGAACGGCTCATGGGCGCCCCTCGCCGCGAAGATCATGCGCGCGAAGTTCGAGAGGTCGAGGAACGTCCGCGTCTGCGAGAACGTCGTGCACATCAAGTCCGCGCTCTCGGACGAGTCGCGCAAGGAGCTCGAGGCGCTCGCCGACGAGCTCTGCGCCGAATACGTCGCGCGCGCCGACGCCGCCGTGCCGAAGAACGACCCGAAGGCGCTCTACGACATCGGCTACGGCCTCTACGTCGTCACGACGAAGGACGAGAAGGGCAAGGACAACGGCCTCATCGTGAACACCGTCACGCAGGTCTCGGACAATCCGACGCGCGTCGCCGTCACGATCAACAAGCTCAACTACTCGCACCACGTCGTGAAGCAGACGGGCGTCCTCAACGTGAACTGCCTCTCCGAGGACGCGCCGTTCGAGGTCTTCCAGCGCTACGGCTTCCAGAGCGGGCGCACGGCGGACAAGTTCGCCGGCGTCGAGGGCCTCTCGCGCACCGCGAACGGGCTCGTCGTGCTGCCGCGCCACGTCTGCGCCGTCCTCTCGCTCAAGGTCGAGCAGTACGTCGACATGGGATCGCACGGGATGTTCGTCTGCTCCGTGGCGGAGAGCCGCGTGCTCTCGGGCGCCCCCGCGATGACCTACGCCTACTACCAGGCCAACGTGAAGCCGAAGCCGCCCGCGGCCGGGAAGAAGAAGGGCTGGGTCTGCAAGATCTGCGGCTACGTCCACGAGGGCGACACGCTCCCGGACGACTTCGTCTGCCCGCTCTGCAAGCACGGACCCGCGGACTTCGAGCCGCTCGCGTAGCCTCCCGCCGCCCGCGCATGAACGCGAACGCGCCGAACGAATCGATCCTCGCGGAGGCCGCCGGAAACGTTCCGGCGTGCCTCGGGCACGACTGGCTCACCGGCATGCGCGGCGGCGAGCGCGTGCTCGAATACTTCTGCCGGGCGTTCCCGTCGGCGCCGATCGCCGCGATCGTCGGCGACCCGTCCCTCGTCTCGCCCGACATCGCCTCGCACCGGCTCCTGCTCTCGCCGCTCGGCCGCCTCCCGGGCGCGGTGCGCCAGTATCGCAGGATGCTCCCGCTCCTGCCCTGGGCGGCGCGGCATACGCGCATCCCGCGGGAGACGCGGCTCCTGCTCACGACGTCGCACTGCGTCGCCAAGGGCTTCCGCAAGCCGAAGGGGGCGAGGCACCTCTCCGTCGTCTTCACGCCGATGCGCTACGCGTGGACGTTCTACGAGGAGTATTTCGGCACGTCGCGCGCGAAGGCCGCGCTCGTGAAGCCGCTCCTCGCGCATCTCCGCGCGTGGGACAGGCGCACCGCGGCGGGCGTCGACCGCTTCGTCGCGATCAGCAACCATGTCGCGAGGCGGATCCGGGACTTCTACGGGCGCGAGTCGTCCGTCGTCTACCCGCCCGTCGACCTCGCGCGCTGCACGCCCGGCGCGGCGCCCGGCGAAGGAGGATTCGACCTGATCGTCTCGGCGCTCGTCCCCTACAAGAAGGTGGACCTCGCGGTCCGCGTCTACACGAGGAACGGCTGGCCGCTCAAGGTCGTCGGCGCGGGCGGCTGCGAGGCCGCGCTGCGCCGCGCGGCGGGGCCGAGCGTGCAGTTTCTCGGGCGGCTCTCGGACGAGGAGGTCGTCGGGCTCTACCGCCGCTGCCGCCTGCTCGTCTTCCCGGGCGAGGAGGACTACGGCATCGTCCCGCTCGAGGCGCAGGCGTGCGGGCGGCCCGTCGTCGCGTTCGGCCGCGGCGGCGCGCTGGAGACCGTCGCGGACGGCGTCTCGGGCGTCTTCTTCGCCGAGCAGACCGAGGACGCGCTCGCGGACGCCGTCGAGCGCGCCGCGCGCACGTCCTGGGACCCGGCCGCGATCCGCGCCCACGCCGAGCAGTTCGGCCCGGCGCAGTTCCTCGAGGGCATGGCGCGCGAGATCCGCGCCGTGCTCGCCTGACCCGCGCCCCGCCGCCGGGCGGCCGTCCTCCTGCGCCGTCTGGGCGAAGAGGGCGGCGCCGACGCGGAGGGACGTCGTGCCAGGAAACGAAGCGCCGGCGCGGAGACCGCGCCGGCGCCCGTGCGAGAGGGAAGGGCGACCGCTAGTCGCGCTTGTTCTCGTGGTAGACCGTGTGGAGAAGGTGATGGGACTTCTCCGAGCCGGGCTCGCCGAGGTACTCCGCGTAGAGCTTCTTGATGTCCGGGTTCTCGTGCGAGAGGCGGATCGGCTTGCCGGCGTCCTCCGCGTAGAGCCCCTCCATCCGGCGCTTGAGCGCCTCGGCGCGGTCGGCGTTGATGTAGGGCTGGCCGCCGCCGTTGATGCACCCGCCGGGGCACGCCATGATCTCGATCGCCTGGAAGCGCGTGCGGTCGGCGCGGACCATGTCCAGCACCTTGCGCGCGTTGCCCAGGCCCGAGCACACCGCCACGTTGACGGCGACGCCCGGCGCGACCTCGACCTTCGCCTCCTTGACGCCGTCCAGACCGCGAACGGCCCGGAAGTTGATCGCGTCGCCGGCGAGGTTCTTGCCGTTGAGCATCGTGTAGACGCTGCGCAGCGCCGCCTCGAGCACGCCGCCCGTCACGCCGAAGATCACGCCGGCGCCGGTGGACTCGCCCAGCGGGCTGTCGTAGTCCTCGTCGTCGAGGTTCGCCAGGTTGACGCCGGCCTCGTGCAGCAGGCGCACGAGCTCGCGGGTGGTGACGACGTAGTCGACGTCCTTGATGCCGCCGGGCGCGAACTCGGGGCGCGCGGCCTCGTACTTCTTGGCCTGGCAGGGCATGACGGAGACGACGATCAGGTCCTCGGGCTTCACGCCGATCTTCTCGGCGTAGTAGCTCTTGGCGATCGCGCCGAACATCTGCTGCGGGCTCTTGCAGGAGCTCGGGATGTCGAGCAGGTCGGGGAAGTGGTGCTCGAGGAAGTTGATCCAGCCCGGGCAGCACGAGGTGAGGATCGGCAGGTGCGCCTCCCGCTGCGCGTCGGCGGCGGACTTGCCGGCCTTCACGAGGGAGAGGTAGTCCTTGACGCGGCCGACGAGCTCCGTGCCCTCCTCCATGATGGTGAGGTCGGCGGAGAAGTCGGTGTCGAACACCTTGTCGAAGCCGAGGGCGCGGAGGCCGGCGACGAGCTTGCCGGTGACCGGTTCGCCCGGCTTGAAGCCGAACTCCTGGCCGATCGCGACGCGGACCGCGGGCGCGGTCTGGACGACGACCGTCTTCTTCGGGTCGTGGATCGCGGCCATGACCTTCTTGGTGTAGCTGACGCCGACGATGGCCCCGACGGGGCAGACGTTGACGCACTGGCCGCAGAAGGTGCAGGAGCTGTCCGCGAGCGGGATCATCGACGCGGTGCCGACCTTGGCGGGGAAGCCGCGGCCGTTGCCGGTGAGGGCGCCGACGGTCTGGACCTTGTTGCAGACGGTCTCGCAGCGGCGGCACATGACGCACTTGCTCAGGTCGCGCATGATCGCGGCGCTCTCGTCGACCGGGTAGTAGTTCTTCTCGCCCTGGTAGGAGATCTCGCGGATGCCGAACTCGGCGGCGAGCCTCTGCAGCTCGCACTCCTGGTTCTTGGCGCAGGTGAGGCAGTTCTGCGGGTGGTCCGAGAGGAGCAGCTCCAGGACCGTCCGGCGCGCCTTCATCGCGCGGGCGCTGTTCGTCCACACCTCCATGTTGGGGGCGACGGGCGTGGCGCAGGCGGGCGCGAGGATCTTGCGCGGGCCGCGGATGCCGGTCGCCTCGACAAGGCAGAGGCGGCACGACGCGGGCTTGTTCGCGACGCCGCACCCGACGTCCGGACAGTAGCACAGCGTCGGGATGTGGATGTTGAGCTTCTTGGCGGCGTCGAGGATCGTGGACCCGGCGGGGACCTCGACCTGCTTGCCGTTGATTGTGATGGTGATGTTGGCCATTTCGAAATCCTCCTACTCCTTGACGATGGCCTTGAACGGGCAGTTGTCGATGCAGGCGCCGCACTTGATGCACTTGGCCTGGTCGATGACGTGCTGCTTCTTGATCTCGCCCGTGATCGCGCCGACGGGGCAGTTGCGGGCGCACTTGGTGCAGCCCTTGCACTTGTCGGTGATCTTGAGCTTGAAGAGACGCACGCAGGTGCCGGCGGGGCACTTCTTGTCGCGCACGTGGGCGACGTACTCGTCCTTGAAGTAGCGCAGCGTGGAGAGGATCGGGTTCGGGGCCGTCTGGCCGAGGCCGCACAGCGCCGTGTCCTTGATCGTGTTGGCCAGGTCCTCGAGCTCGACGAGCATCTCCTCGGTGCCCTTGCCGGCGCAGATCTTCTCGAGCATCTCGAGCATGCGGCGGGTGCCGATGCGGCAGGGCGTGCACTTGCCGCAGGACTCGTCCTTGGTGAACCCGAGGTAGAACTTCGCCATCGCGGGCATGCAGTCCTTGTCGGACAGGACGATCATGCCGCCCGAGCCCATCATGGACCCGATCTTGCCGAGGTTCATGTAGTCGATCGGCGTGTCGAGGTTCTCCTTGGTGATGCAGCCGCCGGAGGGGCCGCCGGTCTGGACGGCCTTGAACTCGCGGCCGCCGGAGATGCCGCCGCCGATGTCGTAGATGATCTCGCGCAGCGTGGTGCCCATCGGGACCTCGACGAGGCCGACGTTGTTGATCTGGCCCGCGAGCGCGAAGACCTTCGTGCCGGCGTTGCCGGAGACGGTCTTGACCCAGTGGCCGTTCTCGTCGCGCTCGGTGACCCAGTTGCCGATCTTGCTGTACCAGGCGGCGCCCTTGCGCAGGATGACGGGGATCGAGGCGTAGGTCTCGACGTTGTTCACGTTGGTGGAGCAGCCCCAGTAGCCGCCGCCGATGTTGGCGGGGAAGGGCGGCTTCGTCGTGGGCTCGCCGCGCTGGCCCTCCATCGAGTGGATGAGGGCCGTCTCCTCGCCGCAGACGAACGCGCCGGCGCCGAGCTTGATCTCGATGTCGAAGCAGAAGTCCGTGCCGAGGATGTTCTTTCCGAGGAGGCCGCACGCGCGCGCCTGGTCGATCGCCATCTGGAGGCGGGAGACCGCGAGCGGGTATTCCGCGCGGATGTAGACGAGGCCCTTCTGGGCGCCGATCGCGTAGGCGCCGATCGCCATCGCCTCGACGACGCTGGAGGGGTCGCCCTCCATGATCGAGCGGTCCATGAACGCGCCCGGGTCGCCCTCGTCGGCGTTGCAGACGATGTACTTCTCGTCGGCCTTCACGCCCGCGGCGATCTTCCACTTGAGGCCCGTCGGGAAGCCCGCGCCGCCGCGCCCGCAGATGCCCGAGTCGAGCACCTCCTGCACGACGTCCATCGGCTTCATCTCCGTGAGCGCCTTGGCGAGGCCCTGGTAGCCCTCGTTGGCGATGTACTCCTCGAGGTTCTCCGCCTCGATGAGGCCGCAGTTGCGCAGCGCGATGCGCTCCTGCTTGGCGTAGAACGGCATCTTGGCGTAGTCGTGGATCTTCTCCTTGAGCGTCGGCTCCACGTAGAGCAGGCGCTCGACGACCTCGTGGCCGACGACGTGCTTCGCGACGATCTCCGCGGCGTCCTCGGGCTTGACCTGGACGTAGAAGACGTTGTCGGGCATGACCTTCACGATCGGGCCCTGGGCGCAGAAGCCGAAGCAGCCCGACTGGATGACCCGGACGTCGGCCTCGAGGCCGGCCTTCTTGATCTCCTCGCGGAGGTTCGCCATGAGCTCCTGCGAGTTGGACGCGTGGCAGCCGGTGCCGCCGCAGCAGATGATGTCCTTCTTCTTCGAATCGATCGAGCCGGCGGCGAGGCGGAGGGCGAGCTTGCCCTTGGCGGCCTCGTAGGCGGCCATCAGATCGGCCTTGGTCTTGATGGGATTCATGCCTGGGCCTCCTTGGCCTTGATTTCCTCGACGACCTTGACGGCGCCGGCGGGGGTGATCTTTCCGTAGACCTTGTCGTCCACGAGCATGACGGGCGCGAGGCCGCAGGCGCCGACGCAGCGCAGCGAGCCGAGCGAGAAGAGGCCGTCGGCCGTCGGGGTCGTGTCCGCCTCGATGCCGAGCACGCGCTCGAGCTCGCGGAGGACCCCCTCGGAGCCCTTCACGTAGCACGCGGTGCCGAGGCAGACGTTGATGACGTGCTTGCCCTTGGGCTTCGTGGTGAAGTAGTTGTAGAACGAGACGACGCCGGAGACCGCGCTCTCGGGGATGCGCATCTTCTCGGCGACGTGCTGCTGCACCTCGCGCGGAAGATAGCCGAAGATGTGCTGCGCGCGGTGGAGGATCTGGATCAGGCGGCCGCGCCGGCGCTCGTCGTTGGGATCCAGGCCGAGCGAATCGATGAACGCATCGAGCTCGGCGAACTTCGCTTCCGCGGCCGAGGAGAACTTCTTGCAGCCGCAGCAGGCGGCGCCGTTCCCTTCGGGGGCGGGGGTGTTGGTTTCGCTCACGGGAGGTTTTCCTTCGTTGGTTGCGTAGGGTTCTTGCGCGGCCGGGACCATGTGAGCGGACCCGCCCGCCGCGCCCTCCGGACCCTTTTCCGGTCCGTGCGGGACGCGTGGCGGGGTATGATACCCTTTCGGCCGGAGTTAGGCAAGTCTAACACAAGGCCGAAGGGTGTGAATTAGGCGAATCTAATTTTGCTTGACTTTGCGGGGCTCGGGGCGTAGACTCCCGCGCCGTTAGCCACCACTAACTTTTCTAGCGTCCGCTAGAAATCGCCTCCGGCCCGCTTCGTCGCCCAACGACCGAACCACCTAACCACCAAACCTCCCAACAACCAAACCACCCAACCATGAACACACGCATCGCAACCACGCTTCTCGCCGCCGCCTCGCTCGCCGCGTTCGCGGAGGAACCCGCCGCGCCCGCCGCGGAGCTCGAGGAGGAGGGCAACCTCCCCGGCGTCACGCTCGGCGCCGACTACTGCTCGCGCCAGATCACGCGCGGCGTCCCGGACAACACCGAGGGGATCGTCACGCTTTCCGCCGCCCTCGAATGGCTCGGCTTCACGGCCGAGGTCGACGGGATCTTCAATACGACCGACATCGCGGAGGAGGACGGCTTCGACGCCGGCGACAACACCGAGGTCGACTACGTCCTCGGCTACGGCTACACCCTCGACACGGACGCGCTCGGCGCGGTCGAGCTCGGCGGCGACTACACCTACGAGTACGACCAGGGCGGCAACGAGGACGACGACCACTGCCAGTACCTGCACGCGTCCGTCGGCCTCGCCGACGTCCTCCTCTCGCCGACGCTCGAGGCGGAGTGGATGCTCGACTCGATCCACGGGCAGGCCTACACGTTCTCGCTCTCGCACACGTTCGCCCTCGTCGGCGACGAGGAGGAGCCGGACCTCGCGCTCACGCTCTCGGTCGCGCAGACGCTCGCCAACAACAAGTACAACGCCGACGACCTCGGCTGCGACTGCTGGGGCTTCCGCGACACGACGCTCACGGCCGAGCTCGAGTGGGCCGCGGCCGAGTTCCTCTCGGTGAAGCCCTACGTCTCCTACTCCGACCACCTCAACGGCCACTTCCGCCACCCGGCGCACTACGTCGTGGACGAGGAGGCCAGCCACCACGTGGCGCAGCTCTACGGCGGCGTCGCGGTCGAGCTCGCGTTCTAGCTCGCTTCGCTTGCCGGCCCGCCCTCCCGGCCCGCGGCGCGTCTGCGCCGCGCGCCGGGCGGTGTTCTATGGCCGCACGCGCGGCGCTACGGGGCCTTGCGTCCGACGATGCAGTGCAGCCCGCAGAGCGCGGAGCGGCCCGTCGGTTCCCCGAAGAGCGCAACGTCGGCGAAGCCAGCCTTGCGGAAGGCGGCGGCGATCTGCTCCGGGGTCCGCACCTCCATCCGCCCGACAAGGTCCACCCACCCCTGGGAGGCGACGGGATTGGCGCACTCGACGGCGACCGCCGCGGCCCCGCCGGGCTTCAGGACGCGGAGCATCTCCCGGAGGCCGGCGACCAGGTCGGGCCAGAAGTAGACCGTCTCGATGGCGTAGGCCAGGTCGTAGGTAGCGTCCGCCATCGGGAGCGCGCCCGCCTCGCCCCGGACGATCTCGCCGGGGTTCGCGATGTCCGCCGCCGCCACGCGCCGGCGGCACATCGCCACGCTCTCCTCCGAGACGTCCACGCCGTCCGAGCGGATCGCGGGGAAGCGCCGCGCGAGCTCCAGGATCGCCCCGCCGCCGCCGCACCCGACGTCGAGCGTCCGCATCCCGTCCGCGAGCGGGCAGTGGTCGAACGTCCAGGCGTAGACGCGCCGGTGTCCGCGGTTCATCATCCGCAGCATCAGCCGCCCCAGCGCGCCCCGGGGCTCGGCGCAGTTGCGGAAGAGTTTCGAGAGAAGGTGCTTTCCGGGTGCTTTCATGGTGGGTCCGTCGCGCTTGTTTCTCGCGACAGGCCCGGAGAATATTAGACACAACTAACATTGTCAAGCAAAATTTTAGACGCGTCTAAATTTTTCGCTTGACTTCGCGGGGTGAGGCGGGGATGCTTCTGGTTTGTCTCCCGCGTTGCGGAATGCGGCTCCGGTGGGGCGAGGCGTCCTCGCCGAGCCGCCGAGGCCGGTCACACTTTTCCGCAAGAATGGAAAACGAAAGAGCCCAAGAAGATAGAATACACTAGAATCGGCCTCGGTAGTGTCTCACCATACGCCCCGCCGTGGCGGGGTGCGACACCCCGCCACGGAGGATGTTGCACCTTCGTGCGGCGAGACGGACGAGGGGCTAGCGGGCTGCGGCGAATGCCGATGCGCAAAACTTGCCGTAGTTTTCCATCAACGCATAGGCCCAAGGGTCTTCGCGCTCTTCCGGCAATAGTCGATCGTGGCGCACCGGAAATTCCGATTCGCACGATCGGCATCCTGTCCCGGATTGAGCATGACGAGAACAGTCTTGGCATTCCGGTTGCCGACGAAGTGATGCGGCAACCCGCAGGTCGAGACTTCGATCAGTCCTTTCACCGATTTCGTCCTTGGAAAGCCACTCCTCCGAGGCGGCCGTAAGGTGGATGTCTTGTGCGGCGACTGGCTCGGCGGCGCGTGCGCCGCGTCAGTCATCGCCGTCCACGTCGGCCTCTTCGTTCGCGACTTCTCGTAGCATTCCGCGAAAGGCATTCATGGTGCCGCGTTCATCCACGAGCGTCCTCGTCAAGGTCCCATCCTGGATGATTCCCGTGTAGAGAGTCCACAGGAACCCCTTCAAATCCGACGGCACTTGCCCGAACAGATGCTTGGGGCACATCAGGAGGACGCGCTTCCCGCAACCAAGGGCGTAGCCGACTTCCAACAGGACATTCAAGTTCAGGTGCCTCAGGACGTTCCGAATATCACTGATCGTGCCCGACAAATCTTTCCTGGGTGCGTCGACGATGTCGAAAATCAGCAAGTCCGATTCGGCGATCTTCCATTCGATGGTGGGCCAAACGAGCCGTCCATGGCTCGCCCGGAGGCGACTCAGCGAAACGGATACGTTCTTCGACTTCTGGAAGTTGTCGCATGACGGCTTAAACAAAGCACGGAGGGATTTCCAGAAGGTGTCGTAGAGGACATCCTTTCCCAGGCGTTCGGAATCGTCCCCATCGAACTTCTGCCATCCATAGCCGACAGACACCTTGATGGTCTTGGGCTTGACCGGGGGCGGATTGTACGACCGTTCCGCGGCTCTTTTCTGGGTCTTCTCCTTCATGGAACACATCCGTGGTTCTGCTTGTTGGTCGTCACTTGCGACAGGTAGTCACACACGTGTCAGTGTGTCCTTTAGCGCTTCTCCGCGCAAAGGCGGAAGCCGGCGCCTGCGTGCCGGAGGCCGTGCGGGATCTCGCGCCCGGCATCGTTGGAAGACTCGCAGGCCTCGGCCGAGTCGCCCCATGCGCCGCCGCGGAGGGTGCAATCGCTGGTGAAATGCAACTTCGTCCACTCCAACACATTGCCGTGCATGTCGTAGAGTCCGAAGGCATTCGGCTTCTTCTGCCCGACGGGATGCGTCTGTTTGCCCGCGTTGTCGCTAAACCACGCGACCCGACCAATCGTGTCCTTCGTGATTTCCGTTCCGTCGGCTAAGCGGCAGTAGTCGCCCGTTGCACCGGCCCGGCAGGCGTATTCCCATTCCTTCTCGGTCGGAAGGCGGAATATCAACCCGGACACTTTGACGGCGGGAAGCGCGTTGAGCTTCTTCAGGAACATCTGGCAGTCATTCCATGAGACACATTCCACCGGGTTGTTTGAGCCCCTGAAGTATGACGGATTCTCCCCCATCACCACCATCCACTGCGCCTGCGAAACCTCCGTCTTTCCCATTCGGTAGTCGGTGCCGGGAATTGGCACCATACCCGAAATCAGTTCCGGCACCACCTTCTTGATCGCGGCCTGCCGAGACTCTTCACGTACACGGTTATCCGCGGCGAGGCGGAAGCCGTCACAGCCGAAGTGTCCCTCAGGTAGCTTATGATCGGCGCTATCGATCCAACAGCCGCCGCGGAGGGTGAAGCCAATGCGTTTACAAGAATAATCCTCTTGAAGCGCCGATTCCGTCAACTCCCGTACGTTTCCGAGGATATCGTAGAGGCCGAATGCATTCGGCGCCTTGTGCCCGACCGGATGCGTCTTGTGGTCGGAGTTGGAATCATCCCAAGACACTAAACCGCTCGTGCGGCCGGTGATTTCCGTCCCGTCGGCAAGCTTGCAGTAGTTGCCCGTCGCCCCCGCACGGCAGGCGTACTCCCACTCATCTTCCGTTGGCAACCGGAAGACCAGACCCGACTTCTGCACGGAGGGCAATGCGTTCAGTTTCTCCACGAACTTCTGACAGGCATCCCACGAGACATTCTCCACCGGATTGTCGGCTCCCTTGAATTTCGATGGATTATCTCCCATCACCGCCTCCCACTGCGCCTGTGTGACCTCGAATTTTCCCATCAAAAACGACCTGCCGGGGATTTTGACCATGCTCTCGACAAGTTTCTTGGCAATGAATGCGGTCGAATGTTGTTTGACAAGCTCGGCGACTTCACGGGCACGCTTGCCGACCCCAAGTCCGACATCAAGTTTTTTCTCGAGTTCCTGAACGGAAAGGCCCATCATTTTGTCTGTCTCGGCCAAATCCGTTGCCGTCGTTTCGCCGACTGCGTGGAGCAGTTTCTGTTCTTTCACCATTTTGACGATTGCGCTCATCTCTTCCTGGATGACGTACAGTCGGGAATAAAGAGCATCGAAGAGCGGGAAGGATCGAGAGGCGTCGACGAGCAAGGCCGTCTGCCTCCATTCTTCAAAGGATTTTGCGCCCTCCGAAAACGCATTGCCGAGCCGCAGGAAAGCCGCGTGCGTTTCGGGCAGGTATTTCGATGCAAAGTCGATTTCCGCCGGGACCAGGACGGGCGCCGTCAGGTCGCAAGGCCTCGGCGGACCGTACTCGTCGGAGAGAACGATCGAGATCCTCGTTGCGTCGAGTTCCGCCAGCTCCCGGTCGGAAACCGCGCCCATCCGGTGGAGCAGGAGATAGTGGCAGAGTTCGTCGTGCCGGCGGAACATCTCGGTCACGGCTTTTGCGGTGGCCTTGCAGACCTTGTCGTAGAGCGCGCCGCGGGTCGAATCGGACGGACGGCCGTCGGGGAAGTTCTCCTTCAGAGCCTGCTCGCGCTCCTTGGCGGTCGCGCGGACTTCCTGGTAGTGGGCGTAGGCGTTGGGAAGATACTGCGCGCCGAACGCTTCGAGAACGCCTTCGCCCTGCGCCTCGTCGGCCTCCGCGAACCGGGGCGAGGTCGAGGTCCACGTCGACATCTCGGCGATTGCCGCCCAGTGCTCTTCCGTGTCGGCATCGGTCCAACCGACTTCAACGGCGCCGGCGGCCTGCTCCTCAGGCTTGATCTCGTCGCGCACGAGCATGACGACCTTCGTTGCGTCGGGGACGAAGACGGGGATGACACGCAGGCGCACGGTGGTGCCCTTCGGGCCGCGGATGAGCTGGCAGCCCTCGTCGAACGGCAAGTGGCGGACGTCGACGAACTCGCCGTCCTCGCCCTGCGCGACGCCGATGATCTTGTCGCCGAGCATGAGGCGCTCGGGCGACTCGTCGCGCTCGGCGGGAGAACCCGGGTCGATACCGACGATCTCGATCGAGCCGTCGGCGGTCTGCCTCAACGTCGCGCCTATGATGCCCCTCTGGGACGAGAGGTTCGTGTCGATATCGGAGGATTCCGACGCCATGGCGGCCATGGACAATGCCATCAGAGACACTCCAATTGAACGAAGAAACGTTCCATTTTTGTTCTTCATGTCCTATTTCCCCTTTACTCGGTTTCCTTGAATACAGGTTCTGCCCGTTGTTGGATTATTCACATTATTCGTCGAGGAACGCCCGGACGGCAGCTTTCTTCTTCGCGTCGGGGTCTTCGGCCGCCAGATCGTCGAGGGACGCTTCCGAGGGGTTTTCGACCTCCAGCGTCATGTCCTTGAGCGTTCCGAGAACGGCGGAGAGATCGCCGAGTTCGGCAAGCGTGGCGTTCGCCTTGACCTGGTCGGCCTGCTGGACGAGCTTGAGGCGGAGGCTCGCGAGTTCGCGGGACTTCGCCTTGAGGGCGCGCTGGCGGATCTCGACCTTCTTGGCGAGCGCCTCGGCCGGCGCCCGGTCCTTCTTGGCCATTTCGATCCGCTCGAGCGCATCGGAGATGCGGTCGGAGAGCGCGTCCTCGTCCAGCTCGAAGCCGTTCACGACGACCGGCCATTTGTCGGCGGCCTCGGCCTCCTTGTAGGCCTTCTTCGCCGCGGCGAGGAACGCCGTGTAGCGGGCGACCGTTCCGTCCGACTCCTCGATGGTGCGGGCGGACTGCTTTCCGAGGCGCGTGAGCGAGATCTTCTGCGCCTCGATCTTCGCCTTGAGCCTGTCGCAATCGCGGATCTGTTCCTGGATGAAGCCGTAGGGGTCCCTCTGAATGTCGTCCGAAGACCAGTCGCCCGCACCGGCCTTCTTCGGCTCGGACGGCTCATCGGAGCGTTTCGGCGCGGACGGCTCGGACTGTACGAAGACGACCGTGTCGGCGACAACCGCGGTCTGGGAAACGGCCGTGGAAGTCTGGCGAGACGGGGCCGGCGAACCGGAATCGGTATTGCCCTGGGGGCAACCGCCGGCGAAGACCGCCGAGAACAAGGCGGCTGTGCAAACGGACGAGAGAGAGTTGATTTTCATGTCGGACTTCCTTCGTCCCCGAATTCGACGAGAAGCCTCTGGGGACGAAAGAAGACCTCTCCGCTGACTTTCCGTAGAGGCTCTGGACTGGCCCTGTTCGAAAATCAGAAGAGAGGTGCGCTTTCGCACAACCTCGCAACCAACCGTTCGAACAGAAATTGTCCAGATTTCTACGGAACGAATTGCTTTGCGATGCAAATCGAGTTCTTTTGTCTTGCCGCTGCGCCTTCCGCTTCGGGATCGTGGCCCTGGCTTCCGGCGGGGGACCGCGGGAGGGATGTTGGCCCTTGTGCGGTGCGACGAGACGAAGCATAGCAGAGCCGTCGCGCGCTTGTCAATCGCCGTTGGGCGGCGATTGCAAACGCGGGCGGCCCTGCCTGAAGCAGGAAGGCCGCGGCGCAAAGCGTCGCGGCCCAGCGCCGGGGGGCCTAGAACAGCTGGCTCAGGAAGGATCGGGCGGAAACGGCGACCGGGGTGGGGCGGGAAAAGGCGTCGGCGTCCACGTAGGGAAGATCCCGGACGACCTGGAAGGCGTGCGCGGCGCCGGTCGCCTTCTGCATGGAGGCAAGCGAGGGGGAAAGGCGGACGTCCGACAGCTTCGCCTCGACGAGAAACCACGGGCGGCCGTCCTTCGCGACGAGGAAGTCGACCTCCTCCTTCGCCTTGTTCCGGACATAGTGCAGGGCGTAGTCGCCGAGACCGAGGTCGTTCCACATGTCGACGGCCTTGAGGAGGTGACAGGCGACGAGGTTCTCGAACCGGGCGCCCTCGTCCGCGACCTCGCACCAGTCCCGCTGGTACCACTTCGGCGTCTTGCGGATGGAGTTCTCCACGTTGCGGAACCACGGACGGACCCGGAATCCCTCATGGAAGTATTCGAGCGTCGCCGTCCAGGTCTTGACGGTCGTTTCGGCGACGCCGATCTCGCGGGCGAGCGAGGCGGTGACGATCTGGCTCCCGGCCCGCGCGAGAAGCAATTCGGAGAGGATGCGGACGCCCGTCAGGTCGGCGATTTTCGTGAGATCGCGCAAATCCTCGCGGAAGAGCTGCTCCCGGCGGAGCTTTCGCCAGCGGACGGTGAACCGCCGGTCGCGCCGCGTGAACGGTTCGGGGAAGCCGCCGTGGTCCCAGAGCGCGCCCCAGTCGGCGTCCGAGACCGGTCGCGGGGCGTGGATTTCGCGAACGTCGAGTTCCGGCCGGACCAGTTCGGCGACGCCGAGCGGATGCATGTGGTAGAGAAAGTAGCGCCCCATGAGGCTGTCGCCGCCCCGCTTGTAGATGTCGAGCCTGGCGCTGCCGGTGACGATGATGCTCGACCGGTCCTCGTAGAGGTCGAAGAAGCCCTTGAGGAACGACTTCCAGCGGACGAACTTGTGGATCTCGTCGAGAACGAGAACCGTCTTTCGTTCGCCGGCCACGTTCAGACCGGCGGCATCGGCAAGCCCGGCCGCGTCGCCCGCGACGAGCCGTCGCGTCGCCAGATCGTCCCAGGTGAAATACCGATCCGAAAGGGATTTTGCGAGCGTGGTCTTCCCGCACTGGCGTGGCCCCGTGAGGAAGGCCATCTGCCGGTTGTCGCGGAGATGTTCTTCCAGAACCGCTTCGTAGATTCGTTTGCGTTGCGTTTTCATGTCGTCCAATCTACAAAACAAACGGAGGATTTGTCAACACCAAAATATCGCATACACTAGAATGGTATGAACAAAACTAGCGAAGGCACTAGAATGGTTGGAACGACTCGACGAAAGGAGGATGCGCGCAACGGATCGCCGTTGCGCGCATCCCTCGGGCCGTGAATTAGACGCGTCTAAATTTTTCGCTTGACTTCGCGGGGCGCGGGGCGTAGACTCCCGCCTCGTTAGCCACCACTAACTTTTCTAGCGGCCGCTAGAACCCGCCTCCGAACCGCCTTTCCTCCTTCCCCTTCGCCCCCTTCAACCTCTTCAACCCTTTCAATCCCTTCAACCGTTTCCAACTGCTTCAACTGTTTCAACCGTTTCAACCCCTTCAACCCTTTCAACCTCTCTCCTTCCCATGCTTCCCCTCGCGCTCGCCGCAGCCGGCGAAAAACAGAAGATCAAGAAGATCGCGGGCAACGACAAGGTCCGCCAGCACCTCCAGGAGCTCGGCCTCGTCATCGGCGCCGTCGTCACCATCGTCTCCGCCGAGGGCGGCGACGTCATCCTCGGCATCGGCGACTCCCGCGTCGCCATCGGCTCAGACCTCGCGGGCCGGATCATGGTGTAGGCCGCCTGCCAACGATCGGGGAGGGGCGCCCTCCCCGAACCCCGCCCGAGAACCTTTCAACCACCCAACCACCGAACCATCTAACCACCCAACCAATGAAGACTCTCCGAGACTGCAAGGTCGGCGACACCGCCACCGTCGTCAAGCTCCACGGCACGGGCGCGCTCAAGCGCCGCGTGATGGACATGGGCATCACCAAGGGCACCGAGCTCTACATCCGCAAGGTCGCGCCCCTGGGCGACCCGATCGAGATCACCGTCCGCGGCTACGAGCTCTCGCTGCGACGGGACGACATCGACATCGTCGAAATCGCCTAGCGATTTCGACGATGTCGATGGTCGAGGAAGGGCGGCCGACGGCCGCCCAGGCGCGCGGGGACGCGCGCCAGCCTGATCGAAGGACGACGAGACGACGAGACGACAAGACGACGTGAGACGCGAGACGAGAGACGCGCCCAAAACCATTTCAAAACAAAGGAACCATCCATGTCCGAACAAAACAAAACCACCGCGCCCGCCCCGGCGGCGGACGCCGCCGGGAGCGGGCGCACGGTCGCCATCGCGCTCGCGGGGAACCCGAACTGCGGCAAGACGACGCTGTTCAATGCGCTCACCGGCTCGAACCAGTACGTCGGCAACTGGCCAGGCGTGACGGTCGAGAAGAAGGACGGACGCCTGAAGGGATACAGGGACGTCGTCGTTCAGGACCTGCCCGGCATCTACTCGCTCTCGCCGTATTCGCTGGAGGAGGTCGTCGCGCGCGAATACCTCGTGGAGGAGAAGCCGGACGCGATCCTCAACATCGTCGACGGCACGAACATCGAGCGCAACCTCTACCTCACCACCCAGCTGGTCTCGCTCGGCATCCCGGTCGTCGTGGCGGTGAACATGATCGACGTCGTCCGCAAGAACGGCGACCGGATCGACCTGCGCAAGCTCGCGCAGGAGCTCGGCTGCAAGGTCGTCGAGATCTCCGCGCTCAAGGGCGAGGGCATCCGCGAGGCGGCGGACGCCGCGGTTGAGGCGGCGCGCGCGCACAAGCCCGGCGAGGCGCCGCACGTCTTCACGGGCAGCGTCGAGCACGCGCTCGCGCACATCGAGGAGTCGATCGAGAAGCTCGTCCCGAAGGCGCAGATCCGCTGGTACGCGATCAAGGTGTTCGAGCGCGATGAGAAGGTCCTCGCGAAGCTCGCGCTCGACGCGGACACGCTCGCGCACATGGACGAGCACGTGAAGGACTGCGAGAAGGAGCTGGACGACGACGCCGAGTCGATCATCACCAACCAGCGCTACGCCTACGTGAAGCACGTGACGGACCTCGCGGTCGTCAAGAAGCCGCGCAAGGGCAACCTCTCGCTCTCGGACCGTGTCGACAAGATCGTCACGAACCGCATCCTCGCGCTCCCGATCTTCGTCGTCTCGCTCTGCGTCATGTGGTGGCTCGCCGTGTCCGAGAACGGCCCCGGCACGATCCTTACGGACTGGGCCAACGACCAGTTCCTCGGCAAGGACGGCTGGCACGTCCCCTTCACTACGCACGAAAGCCGCGAGGACGGCTTCTACAAAGGGATGGACTACGAGGAGGCGAAGGAGGCCTTCGCCCCGCACGAGAAGAACGTGGAGGCCTGGGAGGGCGCCTATGTCGAGGCGTTCAACGCCGCGCACGAGGGCGAGGAGGGCTTCGCGCCGCTCAAGGAGCTCGGCGAGGACGCCGAGATCGACGAGGCGCTCGCCGCGACCGTCGTCGCGGAGGGCGTGAAGCTCGACGACGACGAGGAGACGGGCGAGCCCGTCGAGGGCCCGGACGGACAGCTCGAATGGACGTGCGACTACGAGGGCTACAAGGAATCCAAGGCGGTGCCCGAGGTCGACCCCTCCGCGTTCGGCGCGTTCGTGCCGGGGCTCACCGCGGTGTTCGACGGCCTGCTCGACCGGATCGGCGTCGGCGGGACCGTGAAGTCGCTCGTCCTCGACGGCGCGTGGGGCGGCGTCGCGACGGTGCTCGGGTTCGTCCCGGTCATCGCGATCGTGTTCCTCTTCCTCGCGTTCCTCGAGGACTGCGGCTACATGGCGCGCGTGGCGTTCATCATGGACCGCCTCTTCCGCAAGTTCGGCCTCAGCGGCAAGAGCTTCATCCCGATGCTCGTCGGCAAGGGCTGCGGCGTGCCGGCCGTGATGGCGGCGCGCACGATCGAGAGCGAACGCGACCGCCGGATGACGATCATCCTGGCGACCTTCATCCCGTGCGGCGCCAAGACCGTGATCATCGCGATGTTCTCGGCGCTCTTCTTCCGCGAGATGTGGTACGTGGCGCCGATGATGGACGTGATCGGCATCGCGATCATCGTCCTGGGCGGCATCGCGCTCAAGAAGACGCGCGCCTTCGCGGGCGACGCGGCGCCGTTCGTGATGGAGCTGCCGGCCTACCACATGCCGACGGTCTCGGGCGTCTGGCGGCACACGTGGACGCGCGTGAAGGCCTACGTCTGGAAGGCCGGCTGCATCATCTTCCCGGCGTGCGTGTTCCTGTGGTTCGTGATGCACTTCAGCTGGGGCCTCTCGATCCTCGCGGACGAGGAGATCGAGCGCTCCATCCTCGCCTCGGTCGGCGGATGGTTCGCGTGGCTGCTCGCGCCGCTCGGGTTCGGGACCTGGCAGGGCGTGGCGGCGTCCGTCTCGGCGGAGATCGCCAAGGAGCAGGCCACCGCGACGCTCGGGCTCGTGGCCGCGAACATGCCCGGCGCCTCCACCGCGGCGCGGATCCAGGCGCTCTTCGCCTCGTTCGGCGACTTCCCGAGGCTCATCGCGCTCTCGTTCATGCTCTTCAACCTGTTCGTGCCGCCGTGCATGGTCGCGATCGCGGTCACGTTCCGCGAGATGGGCTCGCGCAAGTGGGGCTGGTTCGCCATCGCCTTCCAGCTCTTCGTGGGCTACGTGCTCGCGATGTCCGTCTACCGGATCGGCGTGCTGGCCGCCGGCGGCGGCTTCGGAATCTGGACCGCGCTCGCGCTGCTCCTCGACGCGTGGTGCCTGTGGATGATCTGCAGGCCCGCGAGGGCAGGCGCCGCCCGCTAGAGCGGGCGCAACGGGGAGGGGCGGCCGCCCCTCCCCGAACCCCACCCGACCGCCATGAATCCCTCCGAAGTCATCGTCCTCCTGCTCCTGGCCGCCGCGATCGTGGCGGTGATCCGGCGCAACCGCCGCAAGGGCGTCCCGTGCGAATGCGGCGGCTCGTGCGGCGGCTCGTGCCACGGCGCGTGCGCCTCGTGCAGTCGCGGTCGCGCGGGCCGCTGCGCCGTCGCGCGGGCGGCGGGGATCCTCGAGAAGGAGAACGCCGGGAAGGCGGCCTCTACCGGAAAAGGGTAGCGGTGGCGCTCCGCGCGGCCACGGAAACGTCGAAACCGGTCTAGCCGCCGGCGGGGGACGGAGGCGGGGCGCCCGGTGCGGGCGGCTCGCCGGGGGTCCAGACCTCCGACTTCGTGCGGTCGCGGGAGCGGTCGGCCCGGTCGCGGCGCGCGAGGGCGTCGAGGATGCCGTTCACGAAGCGGCCGGACTCGGACGTGCCGAAGAACTTCGCCAGGTCCACCGCCTCGTTGATCACGACGGGCGCCGGGGCGGGGTCCGGCGCGAACAGCAGCTCGTAGGCGCCGAGGCGCAGGACCGCGCGCTCGACCGACCCGAGGCGGTCCAGCGTCCAGTTGCGCAGGCGCTCCGTGAGCTTCGCGTCGATCGCCGCGCGGTTCGCGAGCGTGCCGCGCACGAGCGCCTCGGCGAAGCCGCGCGAGTGGGCGTCCGGCGGGCCGCCGGGGTCGCCCGGGTCGCGGAGGCGGAGCTGGCCGTTCCAGAACTCGTCGAAGACGCGCTCCAGCGGACGCTCCGCGTCCGGGTTCGCGTCGAGCTCGAAGATCATCTGGAGCGCCCATTCGCGGGCCTGGCGGCGGGAGGACATGAGAGTGACGAGTGACGAGTGACGTGGGACGAGGGACGAGCGACGTGGGACGAGGGACGAGCGTCTTAGAGCTGCTTGAAGACGGAGGCCATCTCGATGGCGGCCATGGCGGCGTCCCAGCCCTTGTTGCCCATCTTGGTGCCGGCGCGCTCGATGGCCTGGTCGAGGCTGGCGGCGGCGACGAGGCCGCCGGTGACGGGCTTGTCGTACTGGAGCCCGAGCTGGGTGAGGGAGCGGGCGACCTGCTGCTCGATGAGGTCGGCGTGGGGCGTGGCGCCCTGGATGACGCACCCGAGCGCGAGCACGGCGTCGAACCTGCCGGACTTGAGCAGGCGCTGGACGGCGAGCGGGAGCTCGGACGCGCCGGGGACGCGGACGAACGCGATGTCGCCGGGCTTGGCGCCGTGGCGCAGGAGGCAGTCCTCCGCGCCCTTGAGGAGCTGTTCGGTGAAGAGGCTGTTGAAGCGGCTCACGGCGATGCCGAACTTCATGCCGGCGGCGGAGAGGGTTCCTGCGATTTCTTTCATGGTTGTGTTCCTCAGTTGGCGAGAATGCGGAGGGCGTCGAGGTAGCGCTGGCGGGTCTTCTCGACGATGTCGTCGGGGATCTCGGGCGCGGGGGGCTCGTGGTTGAAATGGATGTCGTCGAGCCAGTCGCGGACGAACTGCTTGTCGAGCGAGGGCGGGTTGGAGCCGGTGCGGTAGTCGGCGGCGGGCCAGAAGCGCGAGGAGTCGGGTGTGAGGACCTCGTCGGCGAGCGTCAGTGTGCCGTCCGCGTCGAGGCCGAACTCGAACTTGGTGTCGGCGATGAGGATGCCCTTGGAGCGGCCGTAGTCCGCGGCGCCGTTGTAGAGCTTCATCGTGAGGGCTCCGAGGCGGTCGGCGAGGTCCTTCCCGACGCGGCGCTCGAGCTCGGCGACGGAGATGTTCTCGTCGTGCTCGCCGAGCTCGGCCTTCATGGACGGCGTGAAGATCGCCTCGTCGAGCCGGTCGGCCTGGACGTATCCGGGGCGCAGCGCCTGCGAGCAGACCGTGCCCTGCCTCTTGTATTCGGCCCAGCCGGAGCCGACGAGGTAGCCGCGGGCGATGCACTCGACGGGGACCATCTCGAGCTTCTTCACGATCATCGAGCGGCCGTCGAGGTCGGCGGCGTAGGGCTTCAGGACCTCGGGATACTCCGCCACATCGGCCGTGACAAGGTGGTTCGGGACGTCGGCGAAGTGGCGGAACCAGAAGAGCGAGAGCTGCGTGAGGACGCGGCCCTTGTCCGGCACGCCGTTCGGCATGATGACGTCGAAGGCCGAGAGGCGGTCCGTCGCGACGAAGAGCAGCGAGTCGCCGAGGTCGTAGACGTCGCGGACCTTGCCGCGCCTGGGCGCGGGCAGGCCCGGGATCTCGGAGGAGAGGAGGGCGTGGTTGCGGTCGTACTGCATGGTCGAAAGGTTGAAGAGGTTGAAGAGGTTGAAGAGGTTGAAAGGGGAGAAGAGGGATCAGGAGACGGATTCGAGGAGGGCGACGGCCTGGGCGGCGATGCCCTCGCGGGCGCCGATCGGGCCGAGCTTCTCCATCGTGGTGGCCTTCACGGAGACGGCGTCGACGGGGACGCCGAGCGGCGCGGCGAGGCGCTCGCGCATCTCCTGGACGCGGGGGGTGATCTTCGGCGCCTCGGCGAGGATCGTGAGGTCGGCGTTGGCGACGCGCCAGCCCTTGCGGCGCAGGAGCGCGACGACGGCCTCGAGGAGCCGGATGCTGTCCGCGCCCTCCCACTCCGGGTCGGTGTCGGGGAAGAGGTGCCCGATGTCGCCGAGCGCGGCGGCGCCGAGGAGGGCGTCCATCAGCGCGTGCGTCGGCGCGTCGGCGTCCGAGTGGCCGAAGAGGCCGAAGGGGAACTCGAACTCGACGCCGCACAGGACGAGCCGCCGCCCCGGGACGAGGCGGTGGATGTCGAAGCCGGTGCCGATGCGGAACATCGCGCTATTTCAGGTTGCCGAAGACGAGATAGACGAGGATGGCGACGACGACGAGGACGCCGATCAGGACGCCGCCCCAGATCTTGGCGCCGGCGCCCTTGCGGCGGAACTGGCCGGGGATCGGCGCGGCGGCGGGTTCGCCGGCGGTGCGCGGGGCGAAGTCGAGCGGCGAGCCGGAGTGGCGCGCGGGGGCGATGTTGACGTGCGTCTCCTCGGCGTATTTCGCCGAGACGCCGGCGGGCGGCGGAACGGCGGCCGCGACGGCCACGGGGACGGGCTTCGGCGCGGGCTCGGGCGCGGCGGGGGCCGGGGCGGGGGAGGGAACGGGCTTCGGCGCATCGGCCGGGCGCGCGGGGACGTCGTCGCCCTCGAGCGTCACGGCGAAGTCGCCGAACCGGATCTCGTCGCCGCGGTAGACCTTGACGTCCCTGTCCGCCTCGACGGGCTCGCCGTTGAGCGTCGTGCCGTTGGTCGAGGCGAGGTCCTTGAGGAGGAACGCGTCCGGGCCGCGCGAGATCGTCGCATGGATGCCGGAGACGGCCGCGCCCGGCACGGGCACGTTGCACTTGGTCCGGCTGCGGCCGATGACGGCGGCCTCGCCGCCGGGGAGGTCGAACGTCCGGGCCTCGGCGCCGGCGTCGGGCTTGCTTTCGATCAGGCGGGCCATCTCGGGCGAGCTCCGGAGCCTACTCCGCGGCCTCGGCCGCGGGCTTCTCCTCCGCGGCGGGCGGGGCGGGGACGGCGATCGGCTCGGAGACGACGGTCTCGCGGACGAACTCGAGCTTCGCGGCGTCGCGGAGGCCCTCGATGTATTCGCGCTGCGCCTTCATCACGGCCTCGGCGCGGATGGACTCGACGATGTCCTCGCGGAAGTCCTCGAGCGTCGGGACGTGGGCGGGGATCTTCTCCGTCACCTTGACGATGTGGTAGCCGAACTGCGTCTTCACGATCCCGCCGATCTCGCCGACGGGCTGCTCGAAGGCGGCCTTGTCGAACTCGGGGACCATCTGGCCGTGGCCGAAGGCGCCGAGGTCGCCGCCGCGGGCCTTGGAGGGGCAGTCGGAGTTCTCCTTCGCGAGCGCGGCGAAGTCCTCGCCGGCGAGGGCGCGCTCGCGGATCTTCGTGATCTTCTCGAGCGCCGCGGCGTCGTCCTCCGGCTTGTCGACCTTCACGAGGATGTGCGAGGCGCGGACCTGCTCCGGGACGGCGTTGGTGAGGGTCGGGCGCGCCTTGAGGCCCTCCTCGAAGCGGGCCTTGATCTGCTCCTCGGTGATCGAGTCCGCGGCGGGGGCGGCCTTCTCGAGCTCGCGGAACTTGACCTGCAGCAGGAGCTGTTCCTCGATGTCCTTCTGCACGCGCTCGACGGGCATCCCGAAGCGCGCGGCGATCGCGGCGACGTTGGTCTCGCCGCCGGTGGCCTGCCTGAAGAACTCGGCGCGGTCCTCGTCGGTCGCCTGCACGCCCTTGGCGCGGAGGTCGCGGAGGATGAGATACTTGTCGGCGAGCTGGCGGGAGGCACCGCGGCGGATCTGGCCGGCGTATTCGGAGACGGCGTCGGCGCCGAACTGCGCGCCCATGCGGGCGAGCTGGGCCTGGACGATCTCGTCGACCTCGGACTTGAGGACGGCGGGCTCGCCGTCGACCAGGACCTCGACCTCGGGCTCGGCGGGCTTGGCGGCCTCGGCGGCGGGGGCCTCGGGCTTGGCCTCGGCGGCTGCGGGGGCCTCGTCCGCGAGCGCGGGCGCGCCGAGCGCGAGAAGGGCGGCGAAGGAGAAGGGGAGAATGCGTTTCATCTTGTAGTTTCCTTTTTGGGGGACGATTCCGGCTCCGGTGCGGGGCCGTGTCACGGCAGTTCCGCGGATTGTCCCCCATTTTCCCGCGGAGGTCAAGCGAAAATCCGTTGACGCCCGGCGCTTGCGGCGGTCGGTCCGGCGTGGTATCCTTTCGCGGCAACGGACCCCAACCCCGCCCCAACACGATGAAGACAGACTCCCGCATCCCCCGCCCCGAGTATCCCCGCATGCAGTTCCGCCGCGAATCCTCGTGGCTGAACCTCAACGGCACCTGGGACTTCCGCATCGACCGCTCCGGCTCCGCGCGCGAGCGCGGCATCGTCGAGAAGAAGGAGCTCTTCGACAAGAAGATCGTCGTGCCCTTCTGCCCGGAGTCGAGGCTCTCCGGCGTCGCCGACGTCGACTTCATGCAGGACGTCTGGTACCGCCGCGAGCTCGCGTTCCCGAAGGCGTGGGCCGGAAAGCGGATCCTCCTGCGCTTCGGCGGCGTCGACTTCCTCGCGGAGGTCTGGCTCGACGGGAAGTACGCCGGCTCGCACACCGGCGGCTCGGCGCCGTTCGCGCTCGACGTCACGGACCTCGCCAGGCCCGGCGCGAAGCAGGTCCTCGTCGTGCACGCGCACGACGAGACGCGCGGCGACCGGCAGGGCGAGGGCAAGCAGAGCGGCCGCTACTTCTCGGCCGGCTGCCACTACACGCGCGTCACCGGCATCTGGCAGACGGTCTGGGCCGAGGCCATCCATCCGCAGGGCCTCGCCGCGTGCCGAACGACGCCCAGCCTTGACACGAGCGAGGTCGTCCTCGAGCCGCGCTTCCTCTCCGTCGCGCCGGGCGACCGCTTCCGCGCCGTGATCCGCGCGGGCGGCGAGGTCGTCGCGGAGCGCGACGTCCCCGCCGTGCAGGGCGCGCCCGTCTCGCTCGCGATCCCCGACGTCCGCGCGTGGTCGCCCTCCGACCCGTTCCTCTACGACCTCACGCTCACCGTGGAGCGCGGCGGCAGGGCGATCGACAGGGTTGAGAGCTACTTCGCGATGCGCAAGGTCTCGTGCGAGGGCAACCGCATCCTGCTCAACGACAAACCCGTCTTCCTGCGCTTCGTGCTCGACCAGGGCTTCTACCCGGACGGCGTCTGGACCGCGCCCTCGGACGCCGAGCTCAAGGCCGACATCGAGCGCTCGATGGCCGCCGGCTTCAACGGCGCGCGCCTGCACCAGAAGGTCTTCGAGGACCGCTGGCACTACTGGGCCGACCGCCTCGGCTACCTCACGTGGGCCGAGTACCCGAGCTGGGGCTTCAACGCCGCGATCCCCGAGGCGCAGCGCAACTTCCTCGAGGAGTGGCAGGCCGTCGTCGCCGCGCTGCGCGACCACCCGTCGATCGTCGGCTGGTCGCCCCTCAACGAGTCGACCGGCAACGGCCTCGACGTGTGGAACGGCGGCCCGAACGCCGCGCCGGACCACCCGACGCTGGCCGCCTACCGCCGCTTCGTGCAGACCTTCTACGACCTCACGAAGGCGATCGACCCGACGCGCCCCGTGAACGACGCGAGCGGCTACGTGCACTGGAGGACCGACCTCTGGACCGTCCACAGCTACCGCGCCACGCCGAAGGAGCAGCGCGACTGGCTCCTGCCGAGGAAGGGCGACCGCCGCATCGCGTCGAACACGCCCGCGGCCGAGCCGCCCTACGAGGGGCAGCCGTTCCTGCTCGACGAGTGGGGCGGGTTCAAGTACCTCCTGCCGGCCGACCGCAAGGGCGGCACGGGCTGGGGCTACAACGGGCTCTGCTTCACGAAGGAGAAGGACTTCCTCGACCGCATCGGCGCGCAGACGAGGCTCTTCGCCTCGATGAAGGAGCTGGCCGGCTGGTGCTACACGCAGCTCACCGACGTCGAGCAGGAGCAGAACGGCGTCTACACCTACGACCGCCGGGCGAAGGCCGCGCCGAAGAGGCTCGCCGCCGTCTTCGGCGTCCGGCCGAAGTGGAGCGCCTGGTAGGGCGCGGCGCCCCCTCGGCCGAGGATACCCCTCCGAACGGATTCGAACGACATGAAGAAACTGACCTGCGCCCTCGTCGGCTTCGGCGGCATCGGCCACCACCATGCCAGCCGCTACGCGCACTGCAAGAACGTCCGGCTCGTCGCGATCTGCGACATCGACCCCGCCCGTCTCGCCGAGGCCGAGTCGAAGACGAACCTCGGCGGCTCCGGCGCGCTCGACCTCTCGAAGGTCCGCCGCTACGCGAGCTACGACGCCCTCGCGAAGGCCGAGCGGGGGCGGATCGACATGATCGACCTCTGCGTCCCGACCTACGAGCACGCGCGCCTCGCGTGCCGCGCGCTGCGGGACGGCTTCCACGTCCTCTCGGAGAAGCCGATGGCGCTCTCGCTTCCGCAGTGCGACGCGCTCCTCGCCGCCGCGAAGGAGAGCGGCCGCCTCCACATGGTCGCGCAGTGCCTCCGCTTCTCCCCGGTCTACGAGGCGCTGCGCGCGGCCGTGCGCGACGGGCGCTTCGGCGCGCTGCGCCGCCTCTCGCTGCGCCGGCTCAGCTCGATGCCCTGGTCGAGGTGGTATTACGACCACCGCAAGTGCGGCGGCGCCGTCCTCGACCTGCAGCTGCACGACCTCGACTTCGCCGTCTCGCTCCTCGGCACCCCCTCCGCGATCCGGTGCGAAGGGCTGCGCGGGCCGTCCGGCGGGTGGGACGAGACGCTCTCGCGCCTCCGCTACCCGGGCCCGAAGGCGCCGCTCGTCACGACCGAGGGCTCGTGGCTGCGCTCCCGCTTCGCGCCCGGCTTCGAGGCCGTCTTCGAGCGCGGCCTCCTGACCTACGGGGACGGGAAGCTCGAGGCGTTCGACGAAAAACGCAGGCCGGTCCGGCTGCCCGCGAGGAAGGACGCGGACATGTACGGCCTCGAGATCGACTACTTCGCCGGCTGCGTCCTCCGCGGCGAGCGCCCGGCCCGCTGCCTTCCCGAATCGACCCGCGAATCCGTCCGCCTCGCCCTCCTCCAGATGAAGTCCGCCGCGCGCGGCGGCGCCTGGATCGAGGCGTAGCGGCTCCTGGCGGCATCCACCCAGCCGGCGTCCGCACGGACGCATCCGATCCCACATGGCCGAATCCTCCGGCGAGAAAACCGAAATGCCCACCCCGAAGAAGCTGCGCGACGCGCGGCAGAAGGGGCAGGTGTGCCAGAGCAAGGACATCGTCTCGACGGCCCTGCTCGTGGTGCTCTTCGCCGTGCTCGCGTGGATGGGGAGCGCGCTCCTGCTCGAGACGCAGCAGCTCGTCGCCACCGTCGGCGGGCGACTCGCCGATCCCGCGGGCGGCGCCGTGCAGGCCTGCGGCGCGCTGACGATCCTGCTGATCTTCAAGTACTCGTTCATCTTCGTCGTCGTGGCGGCGGTCGTCGGCATCGTCGCGAACATCGTCCAGGTCGGCTTCCTCTTCACCTTCGAGCCGCTCAAGCCGAACTTCTCCAAGCTCAACCCCGCCGAGGGCGCCAAGAAGATCTTCTCCAAGAAGAACTTCTTCGAGTTCCTCAAGAACTGCGTCAAGGTCGTCTTCCTCTCGTATCTGCTCTACAAGATCATCTGGGCGTCCGTGCCCGAGCTGCTGCAGATGTGCTACGGAACGATCGACGACATCATGCCGTCGCTCCGCGTGATGCTCAAGCGCCTCGCCGTCTACACCGCCGCCGGCTACATCCTCATCGCCGTCGTCGACCGCATCTTCCAGGGGAAGAACTTCACCAAGGAGATGATGATGACGAAGGACGAGGTGAAGCGCGAATACAAGGAGATGGAGGGCTCGCAGGAGGTCAAGCAGGCGCAGCGCCAGTTCCGCGACGAGCTGCTGAACGGACCGGACCCCGTCCAGGCGACCAAGGAGTCGAACGTCGTCGTCACCAACCCGACGCACCTCGCGGTCGGCATCCGCTACGATCCGGAGGAGTGGCCCCTGCCGCGCATCGTCGTCGCGGGCGCGGACAACATCGCCCGCGTCATCCGCGAGACCGCGATGGCCGAGGGCATCCCGATCATGGAGAACGTCCCCCTCGCCCGCGCGCTCTACGCGGAGGGCAAGGTCGGCGACTTCATCCCCGAGTCGCTCCTCGAGCCCGTCGCCGAGGTCCTCCAGTGGGTCAAGCGCCTCTCCGACGCCCGCAAGGAGGAGGAGGAGCTCGACTCGGTGAACCTTTGAGCGGAGCGGGGGCATGCGGAACGAAGGCGACATCGGGCTCGTCCTGTCCGGCGGCGGGGCGAAGGGGGCCTACCAGGCGGGCGTCTGGAAGGCGATGTGCGAGCTCGGGCTCGCGCGGCGCGTCCGGGCGATCTCCGGCACGAGCGTCGGCGCGCTCAACGCCGCCGCGTTCGCGACGGTGCGCGACCCGGAGGCGATCTGCCGCTTCTGGCGCACGCGCGTCGGCGAGGTCGCCACGCCGTATCTGCGCAAGCTCACGGTCGGCTCGTTCCGGCGCGCGGCGGAGAACGTCCTCGCGGGGAAGGCCTTCCCGTTCCACGGCCTGCTCGACCGGCGCGCGCTGGAGCGGCTGGTCCGCGAGCTCGTCCCCCCGCTGTGGCCGGCCGACGCGCCCGAGGTCGTGGCGTCCTCGCTCGAATGCCGCGGGGGGCTCTTCGAGGAGCTGCGCTCGCGCTCCTACCGGCTGCGCCGGTTCCGGATCCACGAGGAGCCGGACAACGACCGCCGCATCGCGCAGATCCTCGCCTCCGCCGCCATCCCCTGGGGCTTCGACCCGGTGGAGATCGACGGCCGGCGGTTCATCGACGGCGGCTGGGACGAGAAGGGCGGCGAGAACGTCCCCGTGTCGCCGCTGCTGCGCGGCCAGCCGGAGATCCGGACCCTCGTCGTCGTGCGCTGCAACAGCGCGGAGATCGACCCGGCGCCGCTCCGCGTCCGCGTCCCGCGCGGGATGCGCGTGGTGGACCTCCGCCCGTCGAAGACGCTGCCCGGCGTGCTCGGGGACCTCGCCGGCCTCGTGCCGGACGTCTCCCGCGTGAAGCGGGTCCCGCTCGTCGGGACGCTCGCGGAGGGGGTGGAGTCGGTCGCGCGGCTGCTCCTCGCGTGGTCGGGGACGTTCGCCTTCGACGGCGCCTTCGCGCGGCGCTACATCGCGCGCGGCCACGCCGACGGCCTGGCCGCGCTGGGGTAGGGCGCGGCTACTCCGCCATCCGGAGGAAGTTGCGCAGCATGCGCTTGCCGGACGGGGTCATGATCGACTCCGGGTGGAACTGCACGCCGTGGACGGGGAGCTCCCGGTGCCGCACGCCCATGATGCAGCCGTCCTCCGCGGTGGCGGAGACGACGAGGCAGCCGGGCAGCGAGTCGGGGTCGATGCAGAGCGAGTGGTAGCGCATCGCCTTGAACGGGCGCGCGCCGAGGCCGCGGAAGACGCCCTCGCCGTCGCACGTCACCTCGGAGACCTTGCCGTGCATGATGCGCGCGGCCTTGACGATCCGGCCGCCGTAGACCTCTCCGATCGCCTGGTGGCCGAGGCACACGCCGAGGATCGGGATGCGCCCGGCGAAGCGCCGGATGGCGTCCATCGAGATGCCCGCCTCGGACGGGCGCCCGGGGCCGGGCGAGACGACGAGCGCCGCGGGCGCGAGGGCGTCGAGCGCGTCGACCGTGATCGCATCGTTGCGGAAGACGCGCAGGTCGGCCTCCATCTCGCGCAGCTCCTGCACGATGTTGTAGGTGAACGAGTCGTAGTTGTCGATCATCGCGATCATTGCGCGCCTCCTTTCCCGCGAAGGGCCGAGATCTCCGAGCGGAGCGTCCGGGCGGAGCCGAGCAACGCCACGCCGCGGGCCATCGCGCCGGCCTTGTTGACGGTCTCCCGGTATTCCTTCTCGGGGACCGAGTCGTAGACGATCCCCGCGCCGGCGCGGACGGTCATGCGGCCGTGCTCGATCGCGGCGGTGCGGATGCAGATCGCGAAGTCCATGTCGCCGCCGAAGGCGAAGTAGCCCACGGCGCCGCCGTAGGGGCCGCGCGGCTCGTCCTCGAGCTCGGCGATCGTCTCCATCGCGCGCACCTTCGGCGCGCCGGTGAGCGTCCCGGCGGGGAACGCGGCGGGGAAGAGGTCGAACGCGTCGCGGCCGTCCTCGAGCTCGGAGACGACCTTCGAGACGAGGTGCATCACGTGCGAGTAGCGCTCGACGGACATGAGGTCGACGACCTGGACGGTCCCGGGGATCGAGACGCGGCCGAGCTCGTTGCGGCCGAGGTCGACGAGCATCAGGTGCTCGGCGCGCTCCTTCTCGTCGGCGAGGAGGCCGTCCGCGAGCGCGCGGTCCTCGCGCTCGTCGGCGCCGCGCGGGCGCGTGCCGGCGATGGGGCGGAGGCACGCCGTGCGGCCCTCGAGGCGGATCATCGTCTCGGGCGAGGAGCCGACGAGCGTGCAGCCCTCGAGCTTGAAGTAGTAGAGGTAGGGCGAGGGGTTCACGAAGCGCTGCATGCGGTAGAGCGCGACGGGGTCGCGCGGGGCGCGGGCGACGAAGCTCTGCGACGGCACGCACTGGATGAGGTCGCCCTCGACGATGCGCTCCTTGACCTTCGCGACGATGCCCTTGAAGTAGTCCGGCCCGTGCGTCGGGCGGAGCGGCCCGAGGTCCTCGCCGGCGGCGTCCGGCACGGGGCCGGGCTCGGCGATGACCTCGAGCAGGTCCGCGACGCGGGCGCGGGCCGCGGCGACCGCGGAGGCGGCGTCGGGCGCGTCGCCGGGGAAGGCGAAGCTCACGACGTAGAGCGCCTGGGCGACGTTGTCGAAGACGAGCATCGATCCGGGCATCATGAGCTCCGCGAGGGGGCGGTCCGCCGGGAGGCGGTTCGGGACGCGGGGCTCGAAGAAGTGCGCCGTCTCGTAGGCGAAGTAGCCCGCGAGGCCGGCGCAGGTCCTCGGGAGCCCGGGGGCGTCCGCCATGCGGTAGGGCGCGACGAGCGAGCGCAGGACGGCCATCGGGTCGCCGCCGTGCGGGACGCGGCGCTCGTCGAGCCCCTGGCGGACGACGACCTCCTCGCGGTAGACCGTGGCGGTGAGGCGTGCGTCGAGGCCGAGGAAGCTGTAGCGGCCGCGCCGCTCGCCGCCCTCGGCGGACTCGAGGAGGAAGAGGTTCTTCTCGCGGCGGTCGAACCGGGCGAGGACCGAGACGGGCGTCTCGGCGTCGGCGAGCACCTTCACGCCGACGGGCACGACGGCGCCGTCGATCGCGGGCGTATCTTTCGGGAATTCTTCGAGGATCATGGCTTCTCGTCCCGCGTGTCGCAGGGACGGGGCGGGATTCTAGGTGTTTCTATTAATAGAGTCAAGCGGAAATTTTCCGCTTCGTTTGACGCCGCCGCGGGCTTGGCGTAGAATGCGCCGCCGTTTTTGGAACACGCGCCATGAAGATCACCGCCGACCAGCTCCGCAACCTCTACCTCGACTTCTTCAAGTCCAAGGGCCACGCCGTCATTTCCGGCGCCTCGCTCATCCCGGAGAACGACCCCACCGTCCTCTTCACGACGGCCGGCATGCACCCGCTCGTGCCCTATCTCATGGGCAAGATGCCGCACCCCGCCGGCACCCGCCTCACGGACGTGCAGAAGTGCGTCCGCACGGGCGACATCGACGAGGTCGGAGACAGCGCGCACCTCACGTTCTTCGAGATGCTCGGCAACTGGTCGCTCAACGACTACTTCAAGAAGGAGGCGATCAGCTGGAGCTTCGAGTTCCTCACGACGAAGCTCGACTTCTCGCCCGACCAGCTCTCCGTCACCGTCTTCGCCGGCGAGCCGGGCATCCCGGCCGACGAGGAGGCCGTCGCGATCTGGAAGTCCGTCGGCATCCCCGAGGAGCGCATCTACCGCCTGCCGCGCGAGGACAACTGGTGGGGCCCCGCGGGCGAGACCGGCCCCTGCGGTCCGGACACGGAGATGTTCATCGACACCGGCAAGCCCGCCTGCGGCCCCGACTGCCGCCCCGGCTGCCACTGCGGCAAGTTCATCGAGATCTGGAACGACGTCTTCATGCAGTTCAACAAGACCGCGGAGGGCAAGTTCGAGCCGCTCGGGCGCCACAACGTCGACACCGGCATGGGCGTCGAGCGCACGATCTGCATGATGAACGGCCTGGACACGGTCTACGACACCGACGTCTTCGCGCCGATCATGGCCAAGATCAAGGAGCTCTCCGGCAAGGCCTCGTTCGACACGCCGGAGGACGTCCGCTCCTCGCGCGTCGTCGCCGACCACATGCGCACCGCGACGTTCATCCTCGGCGACCAGAAGGGCGGCGTCACGCCCGGCAACGTCGGCGCGAACTACGTCCTGCGCCGCCTCATCCGCAGCGCCGTGCGCCACGCGCGCCGCCTCGGCATCGCCCCCGGATTCACCGAGAAGATGGCCGCGGTCATCGTCGACGAATACAAGCACGTCTACCCCGAGCTCGACCAGAACCGCGAGCGCGTGTTCCAGGAGCTCCTGGCCGAGGAGACGCGCTTCGGCAAGACGCTCGACGAGGGCAAGCGCGAGTTCGACAAGACCGTCGCCGGCATCCGCCGCAAGAACGAGTTCATGGGCGCCAAGGACCCGAACTACGTCCCCGACACGCAGATCTCCGGCAAGCAGGCCTTCCGCCTCTACGACACCTACGGCTACCCGCTGGAGATGACGCAGGAGCTCGCGAAGGAGGCCGGCTTCACGGTCGACGCGGCGGGGTACCAGGAGTGCTTCAAGGCGCACCAGGAGCTCTCCCGCGCGAACGTCGGCTCCGCCAAGTCGGGCCTCGCCGAGCACAGCGAGGAGACGACGGCGCTGCACACCGCCACGCACCTGCTGCACAAGGCGCTCAAGATCGTCCTCGGCGACCACTGCAACCAGAAGGGCTCCAACATCACCGCCGAGCGCCTGCGCCTCGACTTCACGCACGGCGAGAAGATGACGCCCGAGCAGATCAAGGCGGTCGAGGACCTCGTGAACGAGCAGATCAAGGCGGACCTCCCGGTCTACCGCGACATGATGACGCTCGAGGAGGCCCGCGCCGCCGGCGCGACCGCGCTCTTCTCGAGCAAGTACACCGACGAGAAGCTCTCCGTCTACACGATGGGCAAAACCCGCGACGACTTCTTCTCCAAGGAGGTCTGCACGGGACCGCACGTGGAGCACACGGGCGTCCTCGGGCACTTCAAGATCAAGAAGGAGGAATCCTCCTCCGCCGGCGTCCGCCGCATCAAGGCGGTGCTCGAGCGCCCGGCCCAGTAGGCGCGCGCCGTGCAAAAGGAAACGGCCGCCGCGGGATTCCGCGGCGGCCGCTTCGTTTGAATCGCGACGCGCTATTCCGCCGCGGCGGGCTCGGCCTCGGGGGCGGGCTCGGCCTCGGGGGCGGGCGTCTCGGCCTCGGGGGCGGGCGTCTCGGCCTCGGACGCGGGCTCGGCGTCCACCACGGCCGCGGGCGCGGGTTCCGCGTCGGCCTCGGGATCGGCCGCGGGCTCGGCCGCGGGATCCGAAACGGACTCCGCCTTTTCGCAGACCGCCTCTTCCGCGGGCGCTTCCGCGGCGGCCTTCCTCTCCTGGTAGGACTTGTTCCAGCAGTAGGCGCCGAAGGCGAGCGCGAGGAGGACGACGAGCACGCCGAGCGTGACGGCGGCGCGCTTGGCGGGCGTGCCCTCGGCGCCCTCGGGGTAGGCCTTGGTGAGCGTGAACTGGCGGCGCAGCCTGCGCGTGAGCCGCATCGACTTGTTGACGGCCCAGCCGCAGCCCTCGATGATCGGGCCCATGTCCTGGCGCATCAGCTTGAGGACGCCCGCGAGCACGATCGGCCCGAGCACGACGGCGAGGATCACCAGCAGCGCGGTGAGGCGCTGCGCGCCGGACATCGCCGAGACGGACTTGGCGATGAACGCGAAGGCGGAGCCGAGGGCCGCGATGGCGACCGAGACGCCCATGAACATCCCGGCCGCGCCGCCGCCCGCGGCGGGCGCGGCGGCGGGGGCGGGGGCCGGCGCGGCGGGGGCGGGCGGGGCCTTGCCCTCGGCGACGGCGTCCGTCGCGTCGGTGCCGGCCTTCTCGATCTTGGCCTGCGCCGCGGCGCCGAGGCCCTCGATCTTGCCCATCACGGACTTGGCGATGTTCTGGAACGGCGAGAGGATCGCCTCCTTGAGCGAGATCGGGTTCTCGATGATCGAGGTGATCTTGGCGTCGTACTCGTGGCCCTCGAGGTCGAAAAACACGCCGCGCTTGCCGACGGCGAGGTTGCCGCGCGTGCCGGCGGTGGCGGGGACGACCACGGTGAAGGAGGGCGGCCCGCCGACGGGCTCGACGAGGACGTACATCGTGTAGAGGCCGCCGTTCTTGGCGACCGCGGCGTGCGCGGCGGCGTCCGGCACCTCGATCGCGAGGTTGAACCAGCGCCCGTCGATGAGCAGGCGCCCGCGCTCGAAGAGCGAGGTCTCGTTCGGCCGGTAGAACTCGGTGAGCGAGACGTAGTTGTTGAGGAAGCGCGGGAGGCGGCGGTGAAAGAGCAGCAGCTTCTCCAGGTCCGAGAACGCGGCGACGCGCTTGGCGACGACCTCGTCCTCCTCCTGCAGCTTGCGCGCGGCCGCGTCGAACGGACCGTCCGCCCAGCCCTGGAGCTTGTCGGCGGGAAGGTTCTCGACGATGGCGCCCTTCTTGGCGCCGAGCCAGGCCTCGTGGCCGGCGAGCGCGGCCTTGACCTTGTTCCAGTCGTCCTCGCTCACGGACGCCGGGGCCTCGCGCCCGAGCACGCGGCCGAAGAGGCCGTCGCGCAGCGCGGCGACGACGTCGCGGCGGAGTGGGTTCACGTTCGGGCCGTCGAGCGGCAGGGCGCCGTCCGGCAGCGGGCGGGCGAGCGGCGCGGACTCGAGCGCGGCGGCGGCGGTGGCGCCGGCGGGATCGGAGGAGAGGAACTTCTCCGCGCCGGCCGGGTCGTAGCGCTGGAAGTCGGCGATGAAGAAGAAGCGGTCGATCGCGTCCCTGTGGCGCGCGAAGAGGTTGTGGACCGCGGGCGTGTCCGCGCCGAAGGGCATCGTGTCCGCGTTGTCGGCGGCGCCCTGCGCCTTCCACGCAAGGTAGTCCTTGAGGGCGGCGGCGAAGTCGGCGAGCTGGGCGGAGTTCACGCCCTTCGCGCCGGAGATGTCGTCCGAGCCGCCGGTCGCGGCGATGGCGGCCTCGACGTATTCCTTCAGGGCCGCGTCGTCGCCGGCGGCGGCGGGGACGAGGACGCCGTCGCCGTTGAGGGGCTTGCCGCGGAGCTCGGCCATCGCGGCGCGGACGTCGGCGAGGCGGACGTCGGGGGCGTCCTTGCGGCCGGCCTGCTCGTTCACGTAGGCGGCGGTGACGAGGAGGCCGGGGCCGGCGGCGGAGGCCTTGTCGACGGCGTCGAGGAGGACCTCGTCCGCGTCGGCGCCGACGCGGGAGGCGTCGGCGAGCGTGTCGAGGAGCCAGCGGAGGGCGGCGCGGACCTCGTCGGAGCGCATGCGGCCGTTGCCGTCGGAGTCGATGTATTTGAGGAACGCGGCGTCCTCGTGGAAGGCGGCGGTGGGGGCGGAGGTGGCGGCCCAGAAGGAATCGTCGAGCGCGAGCACGTCGCGCAGGTCGGCGGGGGTGGCGATGTCGAGGTGGTAGGCCTTGGCGAACTTGTTGAACTTCATGGCGTTTTCTGCTCCCGTGGCGGGGTGTGTGCGGAATTGTGCGCGGATTCTACCGGAAACGCCGCGGCGGTTCAAGTTCGCCGCCGTGAGAGATCGTCGAGGGGACCGAGCTCCTCGCGGAGCAGGAGCGTGGCGGGGTGGATCGCGCCGCCGTGCGAGGAGAGGTAGGCGAACTGTCCGTCGAGGAAGAGGCGGATGGCCTCGTCGAGGCCGCGGTCCGCGGCGGCGCGGACGTCCTCGACGCCCGGGTAGTGGCGGCCGGGCTCGGTGCCGTCGGCGAGGAAGACGACCTTGTCGAGCGCGGTCATGCCGGCGCCGCCGACGGTGTGGAGGCGGATCGCGCGCAGGACGGCCTCGTCCCGCACGCCGTAGTCGGTCCGGGCGAGGCGCTCGCCGAGGAAGCCGTGGATCACCTGCGGCAGCGCGCGCGTGGCGGGGTCCAGCGCGACGCCGAGGCGGTCGCATTCCCCGGCCTGCCGCTCCTTCGGGATCCCCTTGGCGCAGTCGTGGAGGAGGCCGGCGAGCCAGGCGCGCGGGACGTCCGCGCCGTGGAGCGCGGCGAGGCGGCGCGCCTCGGCGGCGACGCCGAGACTGTGGACGAAGCGCTTCTCCGGGACGGACGCGCGGAGGCGCTCGGCGAGAGCCGCGGGCGGGGCCGGGTAGAGCCCCGGCGGCGCGTCGGGCGGATCGAACGGAAGCGGAGGGTCGCCGGACATGGCGCGGGCGCTACGCCTTGACCTCGAGCGCCGGCATCCACTTCGCGATGGCGGCGAGGTCGCGGCGCCACGCGGCGGCGTCCGCGCGCACGGCGAGGAACGCGCCGTAGAGCGCGAAGAAGGAGTCCGAGAGCTGCTGCAGCAGGCGCATCCGGTCGAGGAAGGTCGCGCTCGGGTCGCGGTTCTTGTCGGTCGGCGGGAGCTTGATCCCGGTGAAGGCGAACGACGGCGCCGAGACGCCCGCGGTCCAGGTCTCGCCGCCGATCGTGAGGAGCATCTTCACGGACGAGATCTTCTTGCCGCCGAGGAGCGCGGTCTTGAACTCGCGGCTCAGGAGCGGCGTGCCGTGGCTGAGCGACGTGTGGAACGCGCCCTGCGCCTCGAGGACGAGGGAGACGGGGCCGTCGAGCACGATCTCCGCGTGCGGCGAGCCGGCGCCGGGCAGCTCGAACGAGCCCTTCCCGGTCTGGAAGCGCCAGAAGAGCCAGGTGAGGAAGTCGAGGCCGGGGTCGTTCACGACGAAGTCGCCGTTGTCCTCCGGCGTGAAGGAGGCGGGCGCGAGCTCGTCGGTGCGGACGTTGTGGCGGCGCAGGGCGGCGCCGGCGGCGTCGAGCGGGACGAGGGCCGTGTGCGCGGCGCGCGCGAACGCCTCCGCGAGGGCGTCGACCTGCTTGTCGGACTTGGCGTCGGTGTAGAGGAGCGACCGCTCCAGGTCGATCGCCAGGTCGATCCCCTTGAGCGTGGGCTGCATCTTGGGCAGGAGCTGCTTGGCGACCTCCTCCTTGATCTGCTGGCGGGTGGCGCGGTTGACGCTGTCGAGGCCCTTCTCGCGCATGAGGGCGACCTCCTCGGCGCGGCAGTAGGCGTTGAGGAGGGACTTGGGGATCTTGCGCTCGGCCTTGACGAGGGAGAGGTGGACGAACTTGCCGGCGCGGCACGTCTCGTCGTTGATCTCGCCGTCGGTGAAGAAGCGCGGGGAGGACCAGCCGGAGATCGCGGTCTCGCGCAGTCCGGCGAGGGGGAGCGGCGGGAGGGCGTCGGCGGCGCAGGCCTCGAGGAGGGCGTCGGGGTCGAGCTTGGCGTCGAACTGGAAGAGGCGGAAGGAGGCGGATCCTTGGGAGAGGGCCATGGGAAGGTGAAAGGTGAAAGGTGAAAGGTCAAAGGTCCGACGGGCGATGCGCGGCGGAAACGGGCGGCATTCTACCAGACCGCCGCTCCCGCGCGCAAGCGGCGATTCCGTCCGTCGGGGGCGGCCGAATTCCCGCTTGGAAAAGACCGGGGGGTATGCTACAATGCCCGAAAGCGCGCCCCACGGGGGCGCATGCGCCGACCCGGTCCGCCGGGCGGTCCGTCTCCGCATCCAACCCCTTTCCCGCAGCCCCGGAGTCCCGCCGTGACATCCAACGACGATTACGTCCTCCAGATCCTCCTCGAAAACAACGTCGTCACCCAGGCGCTGGTCGACTCGGTCGCCACCGACGCGGCCAAGTCCGGCGCCTCGATCGTCGACACCCTGGTCCGGTCCAACAAGATCGAGGAGAACGACGTCCTCGGCGCCCTCGCCAAGGAGTTCGGGATGCAGTTCCTCGACATCTCCGGCCTGGAGATGAACGACTCCGTCCGCGCGCTCCTCCCCGGCGAGCTCGCCAAGAAGTTCCGCGTCGTCCCGCTCTACGAGCAGGACGGCGTCCTCACGGTCGCGATGGCCGACCCGATGAACTTCGAGACGCTCGACTCGCTCCGCTCCGTCCTCGGCAAGGACGTCGAGGGCGCGATCGCCCCGTTCAAGCAGATCGCCACCGCGCTCGGCATGCTCTACCCCGACCAGGACATCGACATGATGTCCGGCCTCCTCGACGAGATCGACAGCGACGAGAAGAAGAAGGCCGAGGGCGGCGCGGAGGACGAGGAGTCGCTCGGCCTCGAGAACCAGCTCGGCGCTTCCACCGCCGGCGAGAAGGACGCCCCGATCGTCAAGCTCTGCGCGCAGATCATCATGCGCGCCTTCGTCGCCCGCGCGTCCGATATCCACCTCGAGCCGATGGAGCACCACTTCCGCATCCGCTACCGCATCGACGGCGTGCTGCGCGAGCAGGAGTCCCCGCCCCGCCGCCTCCAGGGCGCGATCCTCCAGCGCTTCAAGCTCATGGCGAACATGAAGCTCTCCGAGCGCCGCATCCCGCAGGACGGCCGCATCCAGATCAAGGTCCGCGGACGCGAGCTCGACCTCCGCGTCTCGACGGTCCCGACCGGCCACGGCGAGTCGATCGTCATGCGTATCCTCGACAAGCAGAACCTCGCGCTCGGCCTCCCCGACCTCGGGTTCATGACGGACGACCAGCAGATGTTCGAGAGCCTGATCAACCTCCCGGACGGCGTCCTGCTCGTCACCGGCCCGACCGGCTCCGGCAAGACGACGACGCTCTACGCCTGCCTCGGCCAGATCAACAAGCCCGACCGCAAGATCATCACCGTCGAGGACCCGGTCGAATACCAGATGTCCGGCATCAACCAGGTCGCCGTCCACGCCGACATCGGCATGACGTTCGCCGCCGCGCTGCGCGCGATCCTGCGCCAGGCTCCGAACATCGTGATGATCGGCGAAATCCGCGACCTCGAGACGGCCGGCATCGCCACCGAGGCGGCCCTCACCGGCCACCTCGTGTTCTCCACGCTCCACACCAACGACGCGCCCTCCGCGATCACGCGTCTGCTGGACATGGGCGTCAAGAACTTCCTCGTCGCCTCCGCGCTCCGCGCCGTCATGGCCCAGCGCCTCGTCCGTTCGATCTGCTCGGAGTGCCGCGGCGAGTACGACCCGGACGTCACCGAGATCCGCTCGCTCGGCCTCGACCCGCAGCAGTACCAGGGCGCCAAGCTCTACAAGGGCTCCGGCTGCACGCGCTGCAACCAGTCCGGCTACAAGGGGCGCAAGGGCATCTTCGAGATCTTCAAGCTCGACGACGAGATCCAGCAGATGATCTTCGACAACCGCCCCGCCCGCGACCTCCGCGCCCGCGCCCGCGAGATGGGCATGCGCACCCTCCGCGAGGACGGCGTCCGCAAGGTCCTCGCCGGAATCACGACAGTCTCCGAAGTGCTGCGCGTAACCATGGGCGACGAGAACTAATGCTGAATGCTGAATGCTGAATTGACCGTGTGACCGTGCGACCGTCCGACCGATAGACCGAAAGACATTTCCATGATCGAACCCGAACTCATGCACCAGCTGCTCGAAGCCGCCTGCGACTTCGGCGCGTCCGACCTCCACCTCGCCGTCGGCGATCCGCCCGTGCTGCGCGTGCACGGCGACCTGCAGCCGCTTGACATGCCGGTCCTAGAGCCCGAGGACACGGAGCTGCTGATGAAGACCATCTGCACCGATGCGCAGATGGAGTCCGTCCAGAACAACGGCGGCGCCGACTTCGGCCTCCCGTTCGAGGACCGCGCGCGCTTCCGCGTGTCCGTCTTCAAGCAGAAGGGCCGCATCGGCCTGGTGCTGCGCCAGATCCCCAACGAGATGATCCCGCTCAAGAAGATCGGCCTCCCAGAGGAGATCAACGAGCTGCTCTATAAGCCCCGCGGGCTCATCCTCGTCACCGGCCCGACCGGCTCCGGCAAGACGACGACCCTCACGTCGATGCTCAACTTCATCAACGAGAACCGCGCCTGCCACATCATCACGATCGAGGACCCGATCGAATTCTACCACAACCACAAGAAGTCCGTCGTCACCCAGCGCGAGATCGGCGCCGACGTCCCGAGCTTCGCGGAGGCCATCCGCCGCGCGCTGCGCCAGGACCCGGACGTCATCCTCGTCGGCGAAATGCGCGACCTCGAGACGATGGGCGCCGCGATCACCGCCGCCGAGACCGGCCACCTCGTCTTCGGCACCCTCCACACCACCGGCTCGGCCTCCACCGTCGACCGCATGGTCGGCGCCTTCCCGACCGACCAGCAGGGTCAGATCCGCATGCAGCTCTCCGTCGGCCTCGTGGCGGTGATCTCGCAGCTGCTGATCCCGCGCATCGACAAGCCGGGGCGCGTCGCCGCCTTCGAGATCATGGTGAACACGCCGTCCATCGCCTCGATGATCCGCGACGGCAACACGCACCGCATCACCTCGGACATCCAGACCGGCGCCAAATACGGCATGCGGACGCTCGACTCCCACCTGCTGGAGCTCTACACCTCCGGCATGATCTCCTACGAGGAATTCATCTCCAAGTCCCGCGATCCCGACACCCAGCTCGAGAAGATCAAGGAACTCACCGGACAAGGTTAATGCTGAATGCTGAATGCTGAATGCACAATGCACAATGCACAATGCACAATGCTGAATGACCGTGTGACCGTGTGACCGTCAGACCGAAAGACCGACCATGGCTGAAAAGAACTACTCCTCCGACCCCGTCCTCGAGTCGCTCCACGCGACCGGGATGCTCGACGACGCCGCGTGCGACGAAATCCTCGAAGAGCAGGAGCGCTCCGGAAAGGAGCCTCGCGACATCATCGTCGACGGCAACTACCTCACCGAGGACGACCTGCTCGGCTCCATCGCCGCCAACGCCGGCAGCGAGGTCGTCACCCTCGCCGGCGTCGACATCAACCCGGACTACCTCGCCGCCGTCAAGGGCTCCGTGGCGCGCATGTACAACGTCGTGCCGATCGAGGCCGACGACGCGTCCGTCACCCTCGCCACCTACACGATCCCGAGCCCCCTCGTCTCCGACGAGCTCGGCTTCGTCCTCGGCAAGGAGATCCGCTTCGCCTTCGCGCGCAAGCAGGAGGTCCTCGACTGCATCTCCCGCTACTACGGCAGCGCCGAGTCCTCGGTCGACAACTACCTCGCGCTCACCGACTTCGAGACGACCGGCGTCGGCGTCGGCGACGACGCGGAGATGGACGAGAAGGCGCTCTCCGAGGCCGCCTCCGCCG